>ERZ772956.582-NODE-582-length-26978-cov-5.640865_pt1 | contig 26978 bp, 33 predicted proteins | sample MGYA00580683_ERZ772956 | MGnify/ENA primary metagenome ERZ772956 (study PRJEB29015, sample SAMEA2738077) | human oral metagenome | biome: human oral; feature: human-associated habitat; material: saliva | place: China | collected 2212 ... | reverse complement strand
TCTATTATTAATTTTCCTTCTAATTTTTTTTTTATATTTTTTCTATTTTTTTTATTAATTTTTTTTATTAAAGACATCACTTTCATTTTTAACCTCATTTTTTTAATACTTTTACACTACTACTTTTAGATTTTTTAATGTATTTTCAGGAATTTTTAGAATACTTTCAACCTGCTTTAAGACATCTTTATTTTTCTTTTTAATGTGATGCCACATTAATTGTCTTGACATATTAAGTTTACTTGCAAGTTGATTAATTTTTATATTTTCTTCAATACATTTAATTTTTATAAACTTCTCAATATCTAAATTATTCACATTTACCTCCTTTTATTTATGTTTACAATCGTAAATACTTACTAAGGTAAATATAAACTATCTATTTACTTTTGTCAACACTTTTTTTAGAAAATCGTTTACTTATGTAAATAAAAATTATAAAATAAAACAAAAAAAGGGAGGTTAAATATGGATGAAAAAATAAAAGAATTAGGAACTTATATTGATAATTTAAGACAAGAAAAAAATTTAGGATTTAATCAATTATCAAAAAAAAGTGGAGTTAATGCGAAAACTTTAAATGAAATAATGTATGGAAAATCAAAAAGAGTAAACCCTGTATATTTAATTCAATTGGCAAAAGCATTAGGAGTTCACTATAAACAATTTTATTGGATTATTGGATATTTACTTCCTGAAGATGATATTGTAAAAAATAAAAAAATAGGAGATTTTAATTTTATTAATACTAAAATTGGGAATAATAATATTATGGTAGGAGGGAATATTTCTAGTTCTACTATTACACAAACAACCGAAAAAAGCGAAAAAAATATGTCACTTGATCTAACAAAACTTAATGAAGTTGATGCTGAAAGTATAAGAAATATCTACAATTCATTATTAAAAAAATAACATAGAATAAGGGAGGAGAAAAATGGGTATACATTGTTATGAAAGTGAGATTGGAAATAATAATATTTTTGTTGATGGAGATTATACAGTTAGTCAAAATATTTTACCAAAAGAAAAAATTTTAAATATCTATGAAAATATGTGTAATTATTATTACTTTAAAAATCTTATTACTTATAAACTAAGACTACATAATTTTATTTTAGAAAGTTTACCTTACTATGAATGGACTCCTGAGGAAGAACAAGAATTTTTTATTGTATTAGGTGATACTTCTGAATTTCTAGACGAACAAATTAATTATTATAAAGCAGCTATTGATGTTTTTCCAAACTCTATTGATGCTAAAAGGCTTAAATGGGCATATATAAAATGCATAGTTATTAAATTTTTTAGAGAATTATTTCCAGTGAATAATTAAAATAAGATATTAAAATTTTTTTATTAGACCAAGGTGTTATAACTCAAGAAGAATTTAATAGAAAGAAAAAAGAATTGTTAGGATTATAGATTATAATAAATTTTTTAAATAAAAATGGAGAGATAAATTTATCCTCCATTTTTATTTTATCTTTTTTTTATATTGAGTCCGCTTAAATTCTATTATTTAAAAAAAATTATACTCACATTTACAATAGTAAAACTTGCTTTTTTAATAAAAGTATGATATTAATTTAATCAATTTAGATGTACATTGTAAATACTTACTTTGGTAAATGTAATTTGAAAGGAAATTTCATGAACTATGAATATGACTACAATTATCTAATAAAAATAATTTCAAAAGAAAAAATTATATATGAGAATACTGAATATAAAAATATTATTGCTAAGTTTTGTTATTCAGATAAGAGAACATTCAAACAAGGTTATGAGAAACTTTCTAAAAAATATAATGATGAACAATATGAAATTCTTACATATCAAAAAATAAGGAGGAGCTGGTATGAATGCCCAAAGCCAAGAATTCGGATAAAGAAATAGGTCATAATTATTGCAGTTGTGGAGAATACTTATACTCTGAAACAGGAGAAAGAATTAGAGTAGCAAGAGGTAGAAAAGTTACTGTTTATCTCAAAAAAAAAGAATTAGAAATAACTTGTCCACATTGCAATGAAATAATAAAAGTGAAATTCTAATGTATGGACTAGATAGGGCTTGTGTCTTTGTTGATGTCCAGACTGACATTTTGTATGTAAGAGAAAGAATTAAAAAAATGTTTCCTCATTCTTTTTCAGAAAGTCTTTCAAATCATACAAATAATTACAAGATTGATAAAGAAAATATAAATTATATTAAGCTAGAAGAAAAAAAATTAAAAAAAATATCAACAATAAAAATAGATTTTTCTTATCCACGATTTTTTGCAGATGATAATATTTTTCCATTATCTGATGAATTGAAAAAAAATATAGTGGAAGATAATCTAGTAAAAATAATCAATAGTTTAATTGATTATGAAATAACTAAAGATGAAGTAAGATATGAATATTTTGAATTTACTACACAAGAGGCAGTTGGAAATTTTTATAAATTTCATAATATCATAAGTTACTTCTTCAAGGCACTTACAAGAAAATATGACGATTTGGATAAGGTTCAATATTATAATTTCAATCAAAATGAAAATAAATTTTACACAACAGGTTTTACATTCCAACCAATGATTGGTTGGAAAATTAGACTTTATTCAAAAGGTCATGAAAATAATAAAAAAAATAATATAAGAAAAGTCAAAGGAGCAATTCTTAGGCTTGAACACAGATTAACAAAGAAAATTATAAAAAGCTATTTTGAATTTAATTCAATAAAATATATAACAATAAAAGACATAAAAGATTGCATTCAAAACACAATATCACAGACTTTAGGAAAAATGCTGATTGAAGAGGTAGAAAAATCAGTTGAAGTTCTTAAAGAAAAGTTTATAAATTTTAGATGTCAAGATTTAGATTCACTAATTAGAGATAATTTAGAGTGGATATTTGACTATAAAATAGTTGATGATATTGTTACTAGTAGTAGCAATAAATGCTACAGACAGGTTGTTTTTTATCGTAGTAAGATAAAAGACATCCTTACTCATTCACAACAAAGAGCATCTCCACAAAGAGATTTTTTTTCTAATATAGAGAGGCTCGAACTATTCTTCGCAAATCTAATACTCTTTAATTGCAAAGTCAAATGTGATACCAAAAATCATTTGGCATTTTTTTGCAAAAAGTAGGAAGAAAAAACTTCCTATTTTCACACATTCAAAAAAATTTTTCCATTTAATATCAATGCTTTTTAATAGTTTTCTCGCGTGATAATAATGTGAGGCACTTTAATCCTGAAACTGAAAATATAATTATTTGTTTTTATAATGCAAAGATTTAAAACAAATTAGAACAGGGAGGACTATGAAAATAACTAAGATTAAATTAGATGTTTTAAAAGAAAATCCCAAGAACCCTAGAAAAAGTACAAATAATCAAATTAATTTATATAAAAACTTATTAGATAGATTTGGTTGTGTATTCCCAATAATAGTTGACGCTAATAATTATGTTGTTAGTGACTATGCGAAAGTAGAAGCAGCAAAAATATTAGGATTAACTGAAATTGAATGTATTTTCATTGAAAATTTAACTGAAAATGAAATACAAACAATAAGAATTGGAGAAGCTAGAGCAATAGAGCTAGGCGAATGGGATTATCAAAAATTATTTGAAGAACTAACAAAACTAGGAGAAAACCTAGAATTAACAGGTTTTAATCTTGATGAAATTGAAGCATTATTACCTGGTGAAATTCTTGATGAAAATGAAATAAAAGAAATAGATATTCCTGATGTTGAAGAAAAGTATTTTTCAAAACAAGGGGATATTTGGCTATTAGGAAAACATAAACTTATGTGTGGAGATTCAACTAATTTAGAAGATGTTAAGAAATTAGTTGCTAATGAAACTATGGATTTAATGGTTACAGACCCACCATATAATGTGAACTATGAGGCAACAAATGGAAACAAAATTAAAAATGACAATATGAGTTCTGAAAACTTTTATAGATTTTTATTAGATTTTTATAAAAATTCCTTTGAAGTTATGAGAGCTGGTGCAGCTTATTATATTTTTCATGCTGATAGTGAAACAAAGGCATTCAGAGGAGCATTGGAAGAGGCAGGATTTAAAATATCACAATGTTTAATCTGGGTAAAAAATCAATTTGTTCTATCAAGACAGGACTACAATTGGAGACATGAACCTTGTCTTTATGGCTGGAAAGAAGGAGCAGCACATTATTTTATAAAAGATTTTACACAAGATACAGTAATAGAAAAAGATTTAAAAGCTATTGAAAGTTACAGTAAAAAAGAACTAATTAATATTTTAAAACAAATGTTAAGAGAGCAAGAAAGCATAATTAGAGAGAACAAACCATTAGTAAATGATGTTCACCCAACAATGAAGCCAATCAAATTAATTGCTAGATTAATTCATAATTCTAGTAAAAAAGATTGGAATATTCTTGATTTATTTGGTGGGTCAGGAAGTACATTAATTGCAGCAGAGCAATTAAACAGAAAAGCATTTTTAATGGAATATGATCCTAAGTATGCTGATGTAATAGTTAAAAGATATAGAAGTTTAAGCAAGTCAGATATTATTTTACAAAGAGAAGGCAAGGAATATAAGTGGGAGGAAATAAAAGATGAGTTAATCAGTGAGGCATAGAGATGAGTAAGTCAGATAATTTTAATGAGAAACAATTAAAAGTCTTAGAAATATATGTAGAACTAGAATTGATTAAGTTCAGTAAAAAGAAAAAAGACTTTTATGATGAGATACAGAAAAGAACTAAATATAACAAAAATACTATTATCTCTTGGATAAATAGATATCTTGTTAAGTATAAAGAAATCAGAGCAGAAATAGTTGAAAAACAAAATGCAAAGATATGCAACTTTGAGGGCTTGACAGAAAAACAAACTAAATATGTTATATACCGAATGTCTGGAATCGGAAAAGAAGAGGCAAAGGAAAAAGCTGGCTACAGTGAAAAGACAAAAGCAGCAAACATAGAAAGAAGTCCAAAGGTTGCAACTAAGATAACAGAATTAAGAGAAATACTATTTCAAGATACAGAACTAGGGATATTAAGTATAGCAACAAGATTAAATAAAATTTTAAATAGTGCAATAGAAGGAGTAGATATCATTGAATACATAGATGAATCTAGTCCTGATGGACACACAGTAAGCAAGAGAGTACGAAAGGACAAACCACTATTAGCAGGAGTAGCAGCAGCAAGAGAGTTAAACTCAATGCTAGGTTACAGAGTAACTGATGAGGCTAAACTGAAAGCTGTGATAAACAGTGAAAATGACACAGCTGTGAGTGATGAGGACTTCGAGTAATCAAAAAGGTACTGTGACAGAATTTTTTTATTAGAGGGTGCGGCTGGAGGCTCGGAACTTTTCAAATACGAAATTTTTCAATTTCCTTCCCAGTTCCAAAATTTATATATACGCATGGGAGAAAATATGATACTTGCAAATGAAAAACAATTATCAAAAATTCTTAATATTTCTGACAGAAGAGTTAGAGAATTGTTCAAAGATTATAAATCAGAAAATGGAAGTTACCCTCTTATTAAATGTGTAACTGAATTTATAAATCAAACCAGGAGCGGAGACATAAACCTGGTGACACAAAAAACTTTTGCAGAAATTTTAGGACTTAGTGAAAAGACAGTTAAAGAACTTGCAAATCGTGGAGTATTAGAAAAAAATTCTAATGGACAGTTTGATTTGAAAGATAATTTAAAAAAATATTTAACTGTTACTGATGAAAGAAATAAGAAAAAAGCAGTTGAAAGAGAGTTACAACAGTATAAACTTGAAATTTTACAAGATAAATATCATCTGGATGAAGATGTCAAATATGTTTTAACTGATATTTTAGTTAAATTTAAAGCAAAATTACAAGCAACAGCTGTAAAAATTGACAATGAAATTAGTGAAATATCAGAAGCTGATAGATTGGATTATTTAAAAAATACTTTGATAGATTGCTTGGAAGAACTGGCAAATTATAATCCACCAAGTAATAGGAGAAAAGCAAAAGATGTATGAAAGAACCAGGGAATTAATAAAAGAGTGTTTAAGAATATTGAGACAACCACCACTTGTAAGTATTATGGAGTGGGCTAATCAATATAGAGTTTTAGATACAACATCAGCAAAAGAAGTTGGTAAATTCAATGTTGAAAGAACACCATATATGATAGAAATATATGAAAAAATAACAAAAGGAGAAACTAAGCAAGTTACATTGATGATGGCAGCACAATTAGCAAAGAGTGAGTTAATCATCAATACAATTTTAAGATATGCTCATTTAGATCCTTGCCCAATGTTAATAGTTCAACCAACTGATGAAATGGCTAGAAGCTTCTCAAAGGAGAGAATACAACCAGCTATTAATAATTCTATATTACACACAATTATTAAAGAACCTAGTAAAAAGGACTCTGGAAATACTGTTACACACAAAATGTTTCCAGGAGGATATATAGCTTTTGTTGGAGCTAATTCTCCTTCAAAGTTAGCAGCAAGACCTATCAGAAACATATTTCTTGATGAGGTGGACAGATATCCAAAAAGTTCAGGAAATGAAGGAAGTCCTATTTCATTGGCAAAGAAAAGAACTTCTACATTTGATGATATTACAAAACACATTATTACAGGAACTCCAACAGTGAAAGGTTCATCTGAAATAGAAGATGAATATAATAATTCAAGCCAAGCTGAATGGTATATTCCTTGCCCTAACTGTAAGAAAGAACAGACTTTTAAATGGGGTAACATAAAATTTGAACCTGATGGAAGTAATGTAAGAATGGTCTGTCCTCATTGTGGTAAAGAATTCACTGAAAAAGAGTGGAAAAAAGGTAATGAAAAAACTGGAAGATGGATACATAAATATCCTGAAAGAACAAAAAATCTAGGTTATCACTTGAATGGGTTAGCTAGTCCATTTAGAAATTGGGAATCTATTGTTCAAGAATGGCTAGAAATTAAAGGAGATGTTGAAAAACTAAAAGCCTTTATAAATACAGTTTTAGCTGAAACCTTTGAACAAGAATATACAGGAAGATTAGATCCTAAGAAACTTATCAAGAGAACTAGGGAAAAATATAGTTATATTCCTGATAAAGCTTTAATTTTAACAGCAGGAGTAGACATCCAGGATAAGTGGATAGCTATTGATATTAATGCTTGGGGTCTTGGATATGAAAGCTGGGGAATGGAGTACATAATTTTACATGGAGATTTGAACCAGCAAGAAATCTGGGACAGATTGGATAAAGTCCTAGATAAAGAATATTTTTACCAAAATGGAGATAAATTAAAAATTTATGCTGCTTGTATTGATACAGGTGGGCATCACACTCAAAAAGTTTATGACTTTGTAAGTCCTAGACAATACAGAAGAATAATTGGTATTAAGGGACTTGGTGGAGAAAATGTTCCAATTAATAATGGATTCAGAAAAACTAAAAATAAAGAAATAGATTTATTATCTATTGGTTCTAATGCACTAAAAGATATTGTTTCAGGAAGATTAGATGCAAGAATCAATGAGGAAGGTTACTGCCATTTCAATGGAGAGTATGGAAAAGGATATGATTTAGAGTATTTTAAATCTTTAACTGCTGAAATAAAAGTTCAAGAAAATCGGAAAGTAGTTTGGAAAAAAATTCAAACAAGAAATGAAGGCTTTGACTGTAAGTGCTATGCAACAGTTCCATTTTATATATTTAGAATAGAACCTGAAAATTTAGTAAATCTTAGCAGAGCAGAGTTATTAAAACTATCAATTAATGGAGTTTTAACACCAAAGAAACAAGAAATAGCTATTGATAGAAAAGGGGTTGAAATATGAGGAATATAGCAAGTTTTGAAAATAAATTAATAGAAATAGAGGAAGCTGAAGAGGATCTTATTCTACATGGTTCTGCCTGGGTAGCTGGTGTTGAATTTTTAAAAGAAAATCCAGCTGATATGAAAAAATTAGCTGATTTAAAAGAACATTATAAGAAAAAAATAGATGAAATTTTAAATACAAAAATAACAGTTCAGGAATGCGAAAGATATATAAGACTTTATTTAGAAGCAGAGGAAGCAGTTCTAAAAGGTCAAGAATATACAATAGATGGACAAAATTTAAAAAGAGCTGATTTGGAACAAATAAGAAAAGGTCGGATTTGGTGGGAAAATAAAAAAGCTCAAATAGAGAGTGGAACAGGAGAAGGAATAAGATTTTTCCAAATAGTTCCTCATGAGTTTTAGGAGAAAGTATGAAAAAAGTTAATACTGAAATAAATAAATTAAACCAGGAACTAAAAACAGAAGAAATTAGATACAAAATAGAAGCTATAAGACAACAAAGAGAATTTCTTAATTATAGTCAATCTGGTGCTAGTACAACTAAGATAGCATTTAGGAATGTTTATAGTTCATTAGATACAACCAAAGATGATATTGAAGATAATAAAGAAATCTTAATGGCTAGATCAAGGCAACTTTTTATGGGAAATCCAATTTCAAGAGGAGCTATTTTAAAAATAAGAACTAATGTAGTTGGAGAAGGGCTAAAGCTAAAGAGTAAGATTAAAAAAAATCTTTTAAATTTAGATAATGATGAAGTTGAAAAAATTCAAAAGCAAATAGAAACTATTTGGGATTTATGGGCAGATAGTGTTGAATGTGATTTTCAAGGTGAGGACACATTTGATTTTTTGCAGGATTTAGCAATGATTACTTATTTAATGGATGGAGAATGTTTTATAAATCTTCCGTATCATCAAAGAAAAGGAGAACTATTTGATTTAAAAATTCAATTTTTAGATTCTGCTAACTGTGAAGCACAAGAAAGTAATGACTACTTATATGAAGGTGTTGAAACAGATAAAAATGGAGTAATAATAGCATATCATTTTAAAGATAGGCACAATGAATATACTAGAATACCTGTCTTTGATTCAACAGGTAGAAGACAAATATTAAAAATCAATGAAAAAGAGAGAGTAAATCAATTAAGAGGAGTTCCTTTATTAGCACCTGTTTTAGAAATTTTATCTCAATTATCAAGATTTACAAATGCTGAACTTATGAATGCAGTTGTTAGTGCAATGTTTACTGCTTTTATAAAACAAGACAACAATACAGGAAATACTGGAAAAGTTTTAGGTGTTGGAGAAGATAAATTTAAAAAACCTAATGGAGATCAGGGAAAAAAATATGAAGGAACTGAATTAAGTATGGGGTATGGAAACTTTGGAGTATTGGAACCAGGACAAGATTTAGTTTTTGCAAATCCAAATAGACCAAATTCAAGGTTTGAAGTCTTTTTTAATGCAATGCTTAAACAAATAGGAACTGCCTTAGAAATTCCATTTGAAGTTTTATTAGCTGCATTTAATGCCAGTTATTCTGCTTCAAGAGCAGCTCTTTTAGAAGTTTGGAAAATGTATCGTAGAAGGAGAAAATGGTTAGCAAAAAAGTTTTGTCAACCTATATTTGAGCAAGTGATAGAAGAGGCAGTCCTAAAAGGTTATATAGATTTACCAGGTTTTTTAGAAAATCCAATAGCCAAAAAAGCATATTTAGGAGCTGTTTGGTATGGAAATTCACCTGGACAAATAGACCCTGTAAAAGAAGTTACAGCATCAGTAGTAAAAATAAATAATGGATTATCAACAAGAGAAAGAGAAGCTACTGAATTAAATGGTAGTGATTGGAATGAAAATTTAGATCAATTAGCAATAGAAAATAAAAAGAAAAAGGAGGTTGGCTTAGATGGAAATATTAAACCAAGCAAGAAAGAATAAAAATGAATTAAATATTCAAATATATGGTCAGATTGGGGGCTTTTCTTGGTTTGATGAGCCTGTAAGTGCAGATCAGGTATATAAAGAACTTGAAAATTTTGGAAATGATATAGATACTATAAATCTTTATATCAATAGCCCAGGAGGGTCTGTAACAGAAGGGTGTGCAATTTATAGTGCTTTGAAAAGACATAAAGCAGTAAAAAATGTTTATATAGATGGACAATGTTCATCAATAGCATCTGTTATTGCAATGGCAGGAGATAAGATAGCAATGAGTCCTGTTGCAACTATGATGATACACAACCCAATTACTGCATTAGCTGGTGATGCAATAGAATTAAGAAAAACAGCGGCTATTTTAGATATTATGAAAGACACTATTATTAATGCTTATGTTACAAAATCTCATTTAAGTAGAGAAGAAATATCTGCATTAATGGATACAGAAACTTATTTTACAGCTGATCAAGCTATTGAAAAGGGATTTGCAACAGAAAAAATTGTATTTGATATTAAAAATTCTGAATTTTCAAACTTGGAAAACTTTAAAATAAGAGATAAACAAATTATTAACAGTGGAAACACTGAAAAAAAAGGAGGAGAGAGCATGGGAGCAAAAAACATGCAGGAGCTAGAAGCTCAAAATAAAGAATTAGTAGAAGATATAAGAAAGGAGGCTATAGCACAGGAAAGAAAAAGAATAAATGACTTGGATGCACTTAATGAACAAACACAAGGCAAATGTAAAGAAATTATAGATGCAGCTAAGGAATCTGGTAAAACAAAAGCTGATATTGTTGAAGATGTATTAGCAAAATTTATTGAAAACAAAGGAACAAAAGAAAAAGAAGTTCCTGAAAATAAAAGTCCTGCTGATATTTTAAATACTAGAAGAGAAGAAAGTAAACAAATAGAAATAGACAATAGAACACCTGGACCAACTGATGATACAAAAAATTTAATAGCTGATATTGTAAATATGGCAAATGAAGAGTAGGAGGAAATATGAAAAATAAAAAAGAAATACATGAAACAAGTAATTTGAAAAGAGATTTACAGTTTCCATTTTACACAGAAAAAGTGGAATTTGAAGCTGGAGAATATAAAATGGGAGATTTGGTAGAACTAACAACAGATGGAAAAGTTAAAAAACTGGCTACTGCAGCTGAAATATATGGTGTAGTAACAGATGATTTTACTGCTGATAGTAATGATAAGAAAAGCACTATATATTTAACAGGTTCTTTTAATGAAAAATATGTAGATTTTAATGGTAAAGATAAAGCTGAAGTAAAAAGAGCAGCAAGAAAACTTTTAATAATGATTAGATAAATGGGAGGAAATATGTCATCAAAAATATTTGGATTAATAGCATTAACAACAATAATAACACAAACAAAGGCACCTAAAAATTTTCTATATAACTTATTAATAGGAGAAGAAAAGGCTGAAAAAGTTGAGAAATTAGAAATACATACTAAAGAAGCTGGAAGAGAAAAAGCTCCACTTGTTGGAAAAAGAGAAAAAGGAATTTTTATAGATAAAACTGCATGGCAAGCACAAATAGTTGAACCAGCATATATAAAATTACAAACAGTTAATGAAGCTGAAGCTTTACTAGAACAACAATTTGGACAAGTTAAGTATGCAGAACCACAAGATGTTGGAAAGAAAACATTAGCAGATGCTATGAAAAAATTTAAAGAAATAGGTTTTAGAACAAGACAATGGATGTTAATAGAAACTTTAATGACAGGAACTTGTCCTATGGAAGAAGGAACTCAAGGAGTTAAATATGGGGATGTAAATAAGGAAGTTTTAACTGGAAATGATCTTTTTACTAGCCCTAATTGTGACCCTATAAAATATCTTAAAAACAAACAAACTGAAATTCAAAAACAAACTGGAATAGTAATAGATACAGTTGTAATGTCACCTGATGCAGCTGATGCATTTCTAGAAAATCAAAAAGTAAAAGATTATTTAAATACTAGACATGCAAATTATGTTCGTGTAAATGATTCTAATCCAGAAAATGAAGATGGTAAAAAGGAAATAGCTTGGATTCCTACACTTGGAATAACGGTTTATTCTTTTGTTGATTGGTATGATGATATGGAAACTGGAAATACACATCAAGTTATCCCTGAAAAAACTTGTATAGGTATGAAAGCAAAAAGTTTTTCTTTTAAATATGCTGCAATGCCTTTAAGACCTGAACAAGGAAAACCTGCTCAACTTCTTGTAAAAAAAGAAGTTGTTAGAAAATGGTATCCAGATACTAGTGAAGATGAGGAATTACAATACTTCTCAAGACCATTATGTATACCTAATAAAGATATTAAATCATGGTTCATTGCAACAGTAATTTAAGGGAGTGATTAGATATGAAAAAAATGAGAGCTATTGAAAATATAAAAGTTGAAGAAACATTATATAAACCAGGAGAAGAATTTGAAATTGCTGAGGAAGAAACTCAAAGATTAATTAATTTAGGAGCTGCTGAGTTCGTTAGTAGCGAAATAGAAACAGCTGATAATGAGGAAACTAACTCAGAAGAAGAAACTAATGTTGGTGGATTAAAAGAGGCAAAGACATCTAAAAAAGGTACAAAAAATGAATAACACTTTTAAAGATGATATTGATAAGACCTTTTTTACAGATTTTGCTGAAAAAATTGACCTCTCAGGGATAAAACTTAAGGCAGTAATAACAAAAGTACAAAGTAATCCAAAATTGACAGGAAAATTTAAAGAAAATCTTGACTCTACTACATTAATAAGAAATGGTTTAAAAGTCTCTATTAAAACTAGAGACTTACCACCTTCTATTTCTGTTGAAGTAGGAGAAGAAATAAAAATTAATAAAATTTCTTACTATGTTTTTGATGTTGAAAAAAGACATGGAATGACATATATATATGCACAAAAATATGAGGGATAGATATGTATACTCTTGAAATATCAGATGAAAGTTTAAAAAAACTTGAAAAAATTGGTAAAGAATTTTCAGGAATGGATAACAAAATTGTAAAAGAAGCACTAAGAAAAGCTCTTAATTATGCAAAAAAAGAAGAAAAAAAGTTTATAAAATCCAGGTATTCTTTACAACAAAAAGTTGATGCTAATTCTTTAAAATCAAAAATAACATCAACTGATGGCATTCTTTTAGGAAGTACTAAAAGAAATAAAGTTTCTGAATTTGCAATATCTAAACCAAATCCTGGAAAGAGTAAACAATATATAAAAACTAAAATAGTAAAACCAAGACCAGAAATGACTTGGAAAACATTATTTTGGGCTTTTTGGAAAAATGGTAATCCTAAACTTATGTTTAGAGTAGGAAAAGAAAGGCATAAGATAACATTAGCAACATCTTTATCTGTAAGAAATATGGGATTGCAGATTGATAATGAAAAAATATATGAAGAAATTCAAAAGATATTTTCAAAAGTTTTAGAAGAAAGGATAGATGAATTATGGAGGGAATAAATCCATTAAAAAAGAATGGTTTAGCATTAGAAGGTGCTATAAAAAAAGCATTTGCAGAAGCTAAAATAGAAAATTTTAAATTCTTTAGAAGCTATATTCAGCCTGATAATCTTGAAAATAGAATAAATAATTCTGGAACTAATAAAGAAAATAAGTTCCCTTTTGTTCTTATAAGACCAATAAAATCTGTACAAAAATCAAAAAGTGGAGTTACTTCAAAAATTGCTACATTCTTAATTAGATTAGGAACAGAAAATAAAGACTATGAAAATGGTTTTTTTGAAATAGCAGGAATAGCTGAATATTTAGTAGCATATTTTACAAAACATTCATCAGCAATTGAAAGAAAAGATGGATTTAGTTATTCAATAGATTTAGAAACTATTGAAGCTTACTTAAATGAAGAAATGACTGGTGGAGACTTTTGGATTTATGACATTCTTTTACAATTAAATATTCCAACTGTTCCACATACAGCATATATAGAAGAAAATAAAAGAGAAGTTTCAAATGAAAAGGAGGAAAAATGGCAGGATTAAAAAATGAAAAAGATAAAGAAAAAGATAAACCATTAGTAGCTGAAACTACAAACAGTACAGAAACAAATGTGAACAGTGAAACAGGTAACACAGAAGTAGTTACTCAAAATCAAGTAACTACTGAAGTAAAAGCAGAAAAAAATGAAGCAAAAAAAGAAGATAAAACTTATATCTACATTGGTGAAGAACTTACAAAAGATGGTTTTATCTTAAAGTATAAAGGTTTCTACACTTCTGAACAGTTAAAAAGAATAGAAACTGGAATATCAGATTATGATGAAATTAAGGAAAATTTCATAGATTTAGATGAATATAGTGAAAATAGATAGGAGGAAAAATGGCAAAGTTTCAACATGGTACAAGTTACAAAGAAATGCCTTCAGGCTTAAAAATATTTGCAGAAACTCAGACACCAACTGTAATAGTTGGAACAGGAACTATTAACATGGGAGATATGAGCTGTGTTAATAAACCTATTCTTATTCAAAACTCAAAAGATGCAGCTACTTATTTTGGAGGAGCTAATAACATAAAAGGATTTACAATCAATGAAGCATTATATCTAGCTTTTAATGTGTATAATGTAAAGCCAATTATTGTTATAAATGTTTTAAATCCTAGTGAACATAAAACTGCTCATAATGAGGAAGGAGTTGTTATAAAAGACTTTAAAGCAACTCTTGCAAAAACTGGAATTATAAATGATGAAAATTTGGTTGTTAAAAACAATGAAACATCAGTATTAATTCAAAAAGAAAAATATACTTGCTCATTTAATGATGAAGGGAAATTGACAATTACATTAGCAAAAACAGAAACAGCAATTAAGAAAATAGATGTTTCATATAATTTCTTAGATGTTAACAAATTAAAAGAAACTGATGTAATTGGAAGTATAGATCCACAAACATTAGAAGCAAAAGGACTTGAATGTTTAAAGGAAATATTCCCTAAATATTCAATGATACCTAGTTGTGTAGTTGCTCCTGATTTTTCAACAGCAAAAATAAGAGTAGCATTAGATGCTAAATCAGCTGTTATAAATGATAAATGGGCATCTATGTCAATTCCTGAAATGCCAAATACAACAAAGTATGGAGAAGTTATAGCATATAAGAAAGAAAAAAATTATATAGATGCTGACCAAGCAATAACTTGGGGTTGTCCTTATCTTGAAGATGAAGTATTTCACTTTTCAATAGTAATGGCATTACATATGCAATCAGTAGATGCACAATTTGATGGAGTTCCTTGTGAAAGTCCTTCAAATAAAAATATTAAAATGCAAGGTGTTGGATATTATGAAGGAGCTACATTTAAAAAAGTTAATTTAGATGAAGCAGAGGCTAATCTATTAAACGAAAATGGAATTTCTACAATAATAAGACAGCCAAATGGAACTGTATTCTGGGGAAATAGAACCTCTGTATTTCAACCTGGTGGAGAAACAGATCCAAAAGATGTTTGGATACCTGTTAAAAGAATGTTCAAGTATATCGGAAATACAATAATGCTAAACAATACAGTTGAAGTTGATAAGGGAATGACACCTTCACAAGCTAAAAGCATAGAAACTAATATTAATGTTTGGCTAAACTCTTTAACTAATGATAATAAATTACTTGGTGGAAGAGTTGAATTTAAACCCGAAGAAAATTCTGAACAAGATATGATAGCAGGAAAATTCAAATGGCATATTTATTTAGGAGCAATTATTCCAGGAGAAAGTTTGGAATTTAGATTAGAGTATGACTCTAAATATTTAAAATTATTATTTCAAAGATAGGAGGACTGAATGATTAGATCAACAGTAATTGAAGATGCAATTATAAGATTAAATGGAACAGATGAGTTGGTTGGAATAGCAACTATAACATTACCAGATATAGAACATAAGACTGAAACTATAAGTGGACTAGGTGTAATAGAACATGATGAACCTATTCCAACAGCATTTAATGCTATGAAATTACAGCTAAAATTTATGAATAGATGTAAGGACATAGCATTTGAATATGGGAGTAATGTTAATTTAACAGCAAAAGCAGCAATATTAGTTGAAGACTCCGAAACTCATAATAATGATGAAGTTGAAGCAATTTATTCTTTTAAAGGAAAAAGAATAAAAACAAGTGGTGGCGACTTAGGAAAAGCTATAAAAAATGAAACAGAATTAGAGTTTTCATTAACTTATTATAAAGAAGAAATTCAAGGAAAAGTTATACATGAAATTGATGTGTATAACAAAAAAGCTATTGTAAATGGTAAAGATTTATATGAAAAAGTTAGAAGTATTTTATCTTAATAGGAGGAAAAAATGGGAGATTTTAATAAAGAATTAAGAGAGGCAAATGCAGAAATAAATAAAAGAAATGGAGTAATTGAAACAGAAATTGATGAAGAAATTGATGGAGAAGAAGAAAAAGAAAAAGGCTTAATTAGAAAAGTTAAAATTTCTGATGGTAGAGAGTTTATTTTTGATTTTGGTAAATTGACAGGAAATTCCATAATTGAAATAAAGAAAAACTATGGTAAATTAAGAAAAAAAACAGCATCTCTTGTTGAAGAACTAGATGATTTTTATTATATGCTTGTCGCAGAATATGTATCAAAGTATAAATATACAACATTTTTAAAACTTTCTTATAAAGATTTTGCAAAAATAAGAGACGAAGTTAAAGATTTTTTGCTGGAAGATTAATAGAAGATCTTGAAAGAGAGCAATCGAAACTTTTAGATGAATTAATAATTGAATTAAACAATCCATTAGGTGTAAATATGAATATTTCATACTCATACTTAATGGGTTGTGATATATATAGAATAAAAGAATTAATACAAACAGTGGAAGAAAGTATAAAAAGAAGGGGGTGATGTTCTTGGCAAAGAGAATGGATTTGATTATGAAAGTACAAGGTCTCATAGATAAATCACTACCTGGAAATTTAAAAAAGCTAGCTAATGAAGTTAAGAATTTAAGAGCTGAAAGACAAAAAATGGAAAAAGCTCAAAAAACTTTAAAAGCTCAAAAAGAATTAAATAAAGAAATAACAACGAATGTTGCTAAATATAGAAAACTTAGAAATGAATTAAAAGCTTTAGATGAGATTAAAAAGAGAAATGTTAATCTAACAGAAGCTGAAAAAAAGAAATACGAAAGCTTAACTAAAAAAGCTAAAGCCTTAGAAACTACTATAAAATCACAATCTAAATCATTCCAAAAATATGGAATGGAACTTAAGAAATTAAAAATACCTTTTGATAATTTGCAAAGTGAAATAGACCAAACTATAAGAAAAGAAAAAGAGTTAATAGCTCAACAAAAAATAGTTGCTAAAAGTCAAGGTTTTTTCAAAGGTGTAAAAGATAAAGTAAAAACTGGAATGAAAGTTGCAGCAGTTGCAACAGTTGGTGCTGCAATTGGAATAGGGACTTCATCAGCTAAAGAATATTTAGAATTTGATAAGCAAATGATTAAAGTTAAGGCTTTAACAGGAGCTACAATACAAGAATATGAAGCTTTGAAGAAGAAAGCTATGGAAGTTGGAAAAACAACGATATTCACATCTGAAGAAGCTGCAGCTGGTATGGAAAAGTTTGCCTTAGCTGGGTTTAAACCAAAAGAAATAATTTCAGCAATACCACCTATTTTTGACTTAGCAACAGCATCAGGAGAAGATTTTATAATGATATCAGATATGATATCAGATAATATGACTGCTTTCAAAATTGGAATTGATGATGTTGGACATGCTTCAGATATTTTAGCTAATACAATGTCAAGAAGTAATACTAATATACAAATGCTAGGAGAAGCATTTAAATATGTATCTTCATCAGCTAGTAACTTGAATATAGACTTATCAACTACATCAGCTGCAATTGGTTTAATGGGAGACCAAGCTATAAAATCAGGACAAGCTGGTAGAGATTTAAAACAAGCATTTTCAAAAATAGCTGATGCAGGAGTACAAAAGAAATTAGAAAGCCTAGGAGTTAGTGTAAAGGATTCTAAGGGAGAGTTTATTGGACTTGTTGATTTTGTTAGACAACTTGAAAAAGTTACAGGAAAAATGAGTGGAATAGATAAACAAGCATTCTTAAAAGACTTATTTGGAGATCAAGGTAGTTTAGCAATGAATAAATTACTGACTGCAACAAAAGAAGTCAATGGAGTTATGTACGAAGGAGCAGATGCCTTAGCTGAATTTGCAAAAGAAAATGAAAATGCAACTGGAAAAGCAAAGGAAATGGCTCAAACTATTCTTGATAGTGATTCAGGAAAATGGGCTTTAGTTCAATCAGCAATATCTGATGTCAAATTAAAAATAGGTAAAGCTATATTTTCTAGTGGTGGAACTCAATTGATGGATACAGTTATGAGTTGGTTAAATGAACTTTCAAATGTTCTTGATGGAAATTTAAATGAAAGTGAAGCTAATAAGTTTTGGCAATCATTTATTGAAAATGGAAAAATGGCTTTAAATTCTATAAAAAATATAGGAATTGTACTTTGGAATGTCTTTAAAGTATTAAATACTATTGGAATAGATAATATCTTAGTTTTTGTAACAGTTTTTACAGCAACATCAAAAGTATTAAAATTTGCAGGAGCTGTAAAAGAAGTATTCACAACTGTAAAGGCTGCTGGTGGAATTATGTCAGCATTGAAAGCTGGAATAACTGCTTTAGGTGGTCCGATTAGTTTAGTTATAGCTGCTGTAGCTTTACTTGGCTTTATAATCTATAAGAATTGGGATAAAATTAAAGTATTTTTTAAAGCTGTTTGGGAAACTGTAAAAGGTATAGGAACTATTATAAGTGGAATTTTTAAAGCTGTTGTTGATGGAGTAGTTAACCTATTTAAAGGACTTTGGAATAAGCTAAAAACTTATTTTAATAACTTTGGATTCTTATTATTAGGTCCGATAGGAATATTTATAAAATTAGGGCAATTAATTTCTCAAAATTGGGATTTAATAAAAGAAAAATTAAGTAGTGTTTGGGATTATATAAAATCTATTCCAGAAAAAGTTGTTGAAATAGTTCTTAATGTTATATCAACAATTGGAAATTTCTTAGTTAACTTAGTTAGTGAAGTAATAACTGGAATAAAAAATTTATTTATAAAACTTTGGGATACTGCTGTTCAATTTTTCAATAACTTCGGTTTCTTATTGTTAGGTCCGATAGGAATTTTTATAAAATTAGGTTCAGTAGTTCGTGAAAACTGGGATCTAATTAAAAATAAAATTTCATCAATATTTGAGTCTTTTAAAAATACTATTAAAAATCTTGCTGAACAGATAAAATCTTTCTTTGCAAAACCTTTTGAATATATGTCAGAAGCTATTGCTGGAGCAAAAGAAAAGGTTTTAGACTTTGCAAGAAAAATTCCAGGAGTTAAATACTTAGTTGGAGAAAAAGAAAATGTAGCAAAAGTAAATGGAAGTCATGCTAATGGTCTAAATTATGTACCATTTGACGGTTATATTGCTGAGTTACACAAAGGTGAAAGAGTTCTTACAAAAGATGAGAATGAAAGTATCTTTGGAAGTTTAAGAAATAGACTTCAAAATGCTACTCAAAGTAGTAAATCAGAAAATAGCACAAGTAGTGAAAAGTCTATTACTTATCAAATTTACAATAGTTTTACTTTTAATGGAGTATCTGAAGATACTAAAGATAGTATTATAGAAAAATTACAAGAAAAGTTAAATGAACTTGAAAGAAAATTAGAAAAAATAAAGGAGGAAAGAGAAACTTATGCAAGAACAAGTTTATAAGACAGAAGCAGGAGATACTTGGGATCTAATTGCTTTTAAACTTTTTGGAAATGAAAATCTTATGAAAGAGTTATTAGAAGAAAATATTGAACTCTCTGAAATAGTTATCTTTCCAGCTGGAGTTGAACTTTCTATTCCTGAAATAAAAAAAGATAAAAAGAGAGGTGTTGCTCCATGGCTAGTTCAAATTTAGTCAGGAGAGCCTCTCCTACATTTTTTATAAATAATAAAGATGTAACTGAAGAAATGTTAAAACATATAGTTGATATGGAAATTGTGGACAACTTGGAAGGTACATTAGATGAAATAATAATAAAGCTTAACAATGAAAACAATAGATTTCTAACAACAAACTGGGCTATTCCAAAGGGAACAGAAGCAAAAATAGGAATAAAAACTTTAAATTGGAATAGTGAATTTGAAGGAGAAAGCCACAGTGACATAGGAATTTTTAATATAGATATAAGGCAATTTAATAGAAAAACTGCAACATTCAAAGGAATATCTGCACCACTTAGTTCAAGAGATACAAAAAGGTCTAAAATATGGGCTAATATTTCTTTAGAAGCACTTGGAAAAGAATTTGCTGATAGATACAAGTTAAAGTATTTTTATAAAGTTAAAGAGAATATAACATTAAAAAATATAAAACAAGAAGAAGAAGAAGATTTCTCTTTTTTAAATAAAATTGCACAAGAAGAAGGAGTTAAACTAAAAATATCTAGTGGAATTCTCATATTATTTGAAGAAGAAATATTATCAGAAAATACAGCGTTATTAAGTATTAGTTTAGATAATGTTCAAGAGTTTGAAATAAAGGATAAATCAAATGATATCTATGATGCAATAGAAGTAAAATACTTTGATACTAAAAAGCAAAAAGAAGAAAAAGCAATTATAACAAAGCAAGAATTAGAAACTGGGCAAAAATCAGATAATTATAAAAAAGTTTATTCTATGAAATCCAGAGCTAAAAGTGGAGATTTAAAAAAATTAGCAAAGAAAACTCTTGAAAATATAAATAAAAGAGAAATAGAAGCTAGTTTAAAAATTATAGGATGTAAAGAGTTATATAGTGGTTGTATTATTTCATTATCTGATGCTGGAGAGTTTTCAGGAAATTATGTTGTAACTAGACTTCAACATAATTTTCCAAAATTCATTACATCTATTGAAATGTACAAAATTAAAAAAGATATGAAAGAGGAGAAAGAAAAATGATTTCAGCATTAAAAGGAGCAGTAGGAATTATTCAAAGTATCAATACAGTTGACTATACTGCTACTGTACAACTTCCTGAATATAATAATCAAATTACAGAAGGACTCCAAATTCTATCTCCAGTAACATTAGGAAATAAAATAACTTCTATCCCAAAGGTTAATACTCCAGTATTTTGTATATTTCTAGGAGATGATACTGAAAGAGGGTTTATAATAGGAAGTTATTTTTCTGATAAAAATATGAGTAATTCTCAAGAAGATGAATACAAAATAGATTATCAGGGTTCAAGCTTAACTATAAAGGAAGATGGAAATATTGAGTTAAAGGGAACTTTAACAAAAATAGATAGTGAAGTAATTATAACTGGAGATACTACAATAGAAAAAAATATGACAGTAACTCAAAATGTAACAATTAGTGGTGGAATGTCAGCTAAAAAAGGTTTTGAAACTGAAAAAGCTACATTAAAAAATGGGAAATTAGATGTTCAATCTATTGAATATAAGGAGATGAGTAAGAAATGAATGTACTAAGTAGATTAACAAAAGATTTCTTAAATAATTTTACTAACTTAAATTTCTCAAGTAATCTAGGAAGTTATGGAGATATCGTTTTTACTGTAAGTCGTGATAATGTTTTAACCCCTGAAGGAATTGATTTAACTATATCTTCTAAAATTGAAGAACATGACAATTTAGGAGAAGCTCCTTACACAGAATTTATTCACAGAAATTTAAGATCTATTTCTTTAAATATAAAGTTAGTTTATACATTAACAAATATAAGTGATGCTTTATTAAAATTAGAAAAGATATGTGAAAATGGAGAGTATTATCCACTTATTTTAGGAAATAAACCTTTATCAAAACATGGATTTATTTTGATAGATTTCAAACAAGGAATAAAAAGTACAAATTCAAATGGAGAGTTAGAAGTTGTAAATTGTTCTTTAACCTTAAAAGAATATATTCCAAAGTTAGATAGACTTTTATTACCTACAACAAATAACTTAACAACAGAAAATAAAGAAAATACTAGAAACAACAATAATAATAGAAATAATCAAAAGAATACTAAAAAAAATAAAAAGGTCTTAAAGAAAAAATCTAAGACTAATGTTTATTCAAAAAATAAAGATGAGAAAAAATGGCTACGTGGATTAGTTGAAGATGATTTAAGAGGATATTAATAGGAGGGTATATGATAGTTTCAAATAATGTTGTTCCTAAGCATCCCAAATTAATGGAATTATACGTTCTATTAAATACAAAAAGGGGAACAGTACCACTCCACAGAGATTTAGGTATAGATAATAGAATGATTGATAGACCAATAACAGTTATAAAAAATAATATTTTTAATGAGTTACAAATTCAAATAAGTAAGTACATAAAAGGACTTACATTGAATAATGTTAATTGCAAAGCTGTTGAAAATGGTCTTGAAATTGAATGCGAGGTTGAAATAGATGAAAGAATTTAATTTAATAGACTCTAATCCTGAAACAATTTTAGCTGATGCTCTAAGATTTCATGAAGAAATTACTGGTGAAAGATTAGAACTTTGTACAAAAGAAGCATATTTATACTCAACAGTTGCAGCATTATTATCAAACATAAAAGCAAATATGAATGATGTAGCAAAACAAAATTTCTTAAAATATTCAAGAGAAGAAAGATTAGACTTAAAAGGCAATTTTTATGGAGAAAGAGGAGCTAGATTAAAAGCTAACAAAGCAAGAACTACAATTAGATGTCATATCTCATCAATTGTAGCAAAAGATGTTGTTATTGCAAAAGGTACAAGATTTCTTTATAAAAATTATATGTTTTATACAGAACAAGAGTACAAAATAAGAAGTGGGGAAACTTATGTTGATGTGATAGCTGTTGCTGAAATTGCTGGTAATTTAGGAAAAATATTAGCTGGTGAAATTAAAGAAATTGTTGATAGATATGAGTATATGAAAGAAATAACTAATATTACAGATCTGACAGGCGGTAGAGAAGAAGAGGAAGATGAAGAGTACAGAAGTAGATTAGAACTTATTCCTGAATCATTTACTACAGGTGGTTCAGAAGGCTCTTATGAATATTGGGTTAAAAAATCATCAAATCTTGTTACAGATGTATTTATAAACAGTCCTAGACCTAATTATATTGATATTTATGTTGTTAATGGACTAGAACATCTCTCACAAGAAGAAAAACAGAAAATAAAGAATTATATAACTGAAAACAAAAATATAAAAGTTTTAAATGACCAGTTAGAAATAAAAGATCCAGTTTTTCACAATTATAATATTGATTTAGATTACTGGGTATACGATAATTCGTTAGTATCGAAATCAGAAATAGAAAAAGAATTAAGAAGCTCATTAGAACAATATACTAAATCTTTTAAAATGGGAGAAAGCATAAATTTACAGGATATTATAGATATTTCTAAAAATGTGGAAGGAATAAGAAGAGTTGAAATAAAATCACCTCAAACTTATATAGGACAAAAGTTCCATCTAGCAAAATGTGGAACTATAACAATTTCATATAAAGGAGCAGAATCAAGATGAAAGAGCAAAATTTTATATATGATGTTACAAATATAAGAGATCTCGCTCCTGACATTTTAAGGAATGATAAACAGTATAAAATAGTTTTAACTGTATTAGATGCACTTATATCTAAGCATATTGTTGCTAATATAGAATATTTAGAGTTTCTTGAAAGAATAGACACAATGGAAGAAAAAGAAATTGACCTTGTTGCAAAAGAATTAAGTGTTGATTTTTATGACTTCTCTATGTCTATAGAAGAAAAAAGAAAAGCTTGTAAATTATCTTTCCAAATCCATTCAATAAAGGGAACAAATAAAGCTATTCAAGATGTCTTAAATATCTTCTATGAAAAAGCCAATATACTAGAATTTCCTGAGTTTAATGGAGATAATGGAACTTTTAAAATAGAAATTATGGGAACAACTAAAAGTAATTTAAATATTATGATAGATAGAGTTGAAAAAACTAAAAAGAAATCACAACATTTAACAGGTATTACTTTTAAAAATAACTCTGTATCTCCTTTATATATGGCAACACATATGAGATATGGAACAAAAGTAATACTATATCCACAACCAAGTTACTTCTATCTTAATAATCTAAATTTGGTAAATAAAAACGGAAAATATACTTTAGAAAAAAGAGGTGAAAGAAATGGCTGATTTTAATAGTCACATCATTACAAATGCTGGAAGAAACCTTTTAGCAAGAGCATTAGCTGGGGAAGGTAAAGTTCTATTTACCAAGGCAGCATTTGGAGATCAAAAACATTCAGGAAATTTAAGAGAAGTAACTGAATTAAAAAATAAAAAACTTGATTTAAATGTAATGAATATAAGAAATGATAATGGTACTGCTGTTTTAACAGTACAAATATCAAATGAAAATGTAGAACAATCTTTTCAAACAGAAGAATTTGGGGTATATGCAAAAATTGAAGGAGATATAACAGAAATTCTTTATTCATATACAACAGCTGTATCTGCTGATACTTTTCCAAACAACAGATTAGGAAAAACATATGAATCTATTCAAGATATCTATATGGCTATTTCAAGTGATATAGAAGCTGAAATATATGTAAGAGATGGTGTTATTTATTTAACAAGAGATATTGCTAACCAAGTCTATACAGAAACAGGATTAACAGCTGTTGGTACTTTGAAAGGAAGAAATAACTTAGAAGCAGATAAACAATATCTAGCAGATAATGGACATTGGTATAAAAATATTGGTGGAAATAGAACTTGGGAAGCAACATCAGGAACTCCTGATGAACAATTAATTCCAATAACTTGGAAATACCTATATGAAAGTCTTAATAATAAAGAAAATCAATTAATACAAAATCTTAATGGAATTTTAGGACAAAATAATGGAGAGTTTCCTGTTGAACAGGCAGTGGCAGGAAATGTATATTATTTTCCAAGAAATCAAAAATATTACTATTGTTTAAAAAGCCAAACTAGTAGAGTGAGTGTTCCAAATGCAGACTTTGAAGAATTGTCTATTTATCAAAATCGTAAGAAATTGGAAAATCTATTTAAATATTCTGAAATTTTTAAGGGTAGAGCTGCAACAAAAGGACAGACACTTGGGACAATTCCTAGTAACTCTAAATTTATAGAAATAATAGGAATAAATTATGCTGATGATAATAATTTTTACTATTTTACTCCAATCATATTAAGAACAGAAATTATAAGAAATAGGGATATTGCATTTACAGTAGGTATAACTTCTGATACAAGAGAATTTGTTTTAAGTTTTAAAAATAATGTAATAACAATTACTCATTCTACTGTTACAAATTCTACAGCTGATAATAATTTTATTGCACAAATTTTATCTGTAAATAGTTAAGTTAAATTGCTCCAACTACTAACATTGTGAAACCACCATTAAAACCTTGTACTTCAATTGAATCCAAATTAGTCCAATTGATTCCAAGAGGTCCAGGTGGAGTTGAGGCAGTATCATTATCTTGAAATGTTACAAATGGTGATACTTTATATTTAATTGGAAATATAATTTGAAGTCCAAATCCTATAGATGGTGTAAGCAAAATAACTCGTGCATCATTGTCCTCTGCAATTAGTTTGACCAGCCACATACCTAATCCTGTTCCTATTTCTTCACCTGTTGATACATTACGTTTAGTGGTAAACAGAGGTTGAAAGATGATGTTCGGATCAACTATATCGGCAGAGAGACCTGGTCCATTATCTTTATAGGTACAAATAAAACTCTTCTCTGTAGTGTGAAGTGATATCTCAACAATGCGTTCGCGTTGCTCACGAGAACGTATAAATGCTTCTACAGAATTGGATATCAAATTGTAGAAAATACTATCAAGATCGATTTCGAACACTCGCATTGAGTTATTATCCACATTTGAATGTTCGAAGCGAATACCCCTATCCGCAAAGATGCCAGCCCATATTTCTGCCAATTTCTCAAAATAAGTAATGAAATTTACTGCTTTTCTGCGACGCTTATCCTTCTTTATAATGTCTGTCGAGAAATTAAGCCATTGCTGCATCTTAAAATCATTCTGCTTGGCTTGCTCTAACAATAAGAAAGGATTTTTTCTACGTTCCTCTGGAAAATCCTCTTCATTGACTTTCGTACAAAATAGTTTCTTGATTTTATCATAACGATAATCAAGAGAGTCATTGAGTTTACTCAGATCGTGAGCGAAGGAAGCAAGCATCAATCCACTACTTGCCAAGGCACGGAGTATACGTTGTTCTTCGCGAAGCATTTTAATTTCTTCCGTTTTCTGTTCATTGATGTTTGCAAGAAGTCTGAGTTGATAGTTTGCGGAGGACTTATCAATAAATTGGCTATCACCTAAGTTTTCATCAGAAAGTGAAGATTGACGTGTTTGTGCAATTATCTTTTGGGCAAGTTCTTCTGCCCGTTCACGATCACGAGTTGCACCATTGCGATCTTCGTCATCAGCAGCCAGTTCTCGTGCAATTAAAGATCGGTCATCTTCAAAAATCTTGATGATGCCAATGATGAGCTGTTGAAAGATGGAAAAAGTCTTATTCTCCTGTAAGCCTTCACGGCTGGACTTATCTTCGAAGTCAAGATTAGTAACACGAGAAATAAGGATGGAACCAGCAATATTCTCGGCTTCAACTCGATATCCCCCAGTCTTTTTAGCAACACCCGCAGGGCTATTGTTTTTACGCATACCTAAGGCTAACCAGTCAAAAGCGGAATCATTTTTCTCGCCATAAGGACGAACACGAAAGCTATCGCGAAACAGTTTAATTCCACCATATTTGTCTAGCCAACTTTTACGAAGATTATAAGGACACTGGCGATAGAAGAAACGAGTTTCATCATTGCGAGTTGCAGATCGCTTAAGATAATAGAATATAAAATCAAATGATCCTATACGATTGAGAATACCGTCAGTATCGAAGTCTCTATATCCTGGTATCAGCTGAGGGAACGTTCGCGTTGTCTCCCAGAAGCCTCGAAGGAAATCTTCACGACGATAAGGATATTGCTTCTGATTCTCTCGATTGAAGAAAGATAATGGTAGTGCCTCTGTATTGTATTCTTGGCG
>ERZ772956.581-NODE-581-length-27036-cov-8.201253_pt1 | contig 27036 bp, 26 predicted proteins | sample MGYA00580683_ERZ772956 | MGnify/ENA primary metagenome ERZ772956 (study PRJEB29015, sample SAMEA2738077) | human oral metagenome | biome: human oral; feature: human-associated habitat; material: saliva | place: China | collected 2212 ... | reverse complement strand
GCTCTTCATCTCCCAAGGATACAGCTATACGGCTGCTGCCGTAGTCGTTCTTCTCATGAATAGCATCTATAGCCGCGCGTGCCCTCCAGTAGGCTGGACCGTCCGAGCCAATACTTTGCTCGCGATTGATATCCGTCACAATCTCACCCAAACCAAGACCAAAGCGAATCGGGTGAGGAAAGCCTAAGGCAATCTGATCAATAAGCCGCATGATCTCCGGATTAGGTCGCAATAAAGCCTGAAACTCATCTCCTGTCGTAATGGTAAAAGGCGACACCAGATAATTCTGATAATCTTGATTTAGCACCGCCATCAATTCCTGCAACTCTTGCTGCGCTTGCTTGCGGTTTTTTAGCTGTTTGGACTCAATCAAATCTCCAATAAGAGCAATATAAAGCATAGCTGATCAAACCTCCTTTAAGTCCATTATAAAGGAAAACTTTTAAAATGTCTATTACAACGGAAAATTTTAGAAATATCCATTAGAACAGAAAGACTGTTTTTTCTTTTTAGGTACTGGTAAGGCAGGATAGGCAGCTTCAATTAGATTACAGAGAAAGGCTGCATCTTCTATATCTATACGAAGTATTGGCTTTGCGCCTGGATAAGGAGTTTCATAGACCGGATTTTCTAAGAGAGCTAGAGCAGGCTGGACTGGCTTGAGCAGCAAGCGATTGTCATAAATCCCGCCGAATAAGCGACCTCGATAATAGAGCAAATATTCCCCCATCATCTTGCGAAAGCTAATTTCTTGACCTAAGCCTTGCAGCTGCTTCAGGATAAAATCCAAATATTCTTGACTAGATGCCATCGAACCACCTCCATGCATTGATACTTTATTATACCAAAAATAGATGAAGATTTCCTGACTAAAAGATAATCACATCTCCTTCAATCTGTAGTCCGTCTTTCCTCAAGTAAGCAAAAAAGCTAGACCTTGCAAGTCTAACTTTTTTACTTCTTATTTTTTCAAAAGACCTTCCTTGACCAGATAGTCACGCGCAACGTCTTCGGCCTTTTTACCTTCAATGCCAACTTGATAATTCATCTGGCTCATCTGGCTTTCCGTGATTTTACCAGCCAGCTTATTGAGAACACCTTCCAATTCAGGGTGTTTTTCTAGCAGTTCAGCCTTCATGAGAGGCGCTCCTTGATAAGGAGGGAAAAGATGTTTATCGTCTTCTAAAACTTGTAAATCATAACGCGCAAGTTCTGCGTCAGTCGAATAGGCATCCGTGATTTGAATATCACCCAACTGGATAGCTTGGTAGCGAAGGGCTGGCTCCATAGTTGATACATTAAGATTCAGTCCATAGACCGACTGAAGTCCCTTGTTTCCATCTTCACGGTCGTTAAATTCCAAGGTGAACCCTGCCTTGAGCTTGTCTTGAACTGCTTTAAGATCAGAGATGGTTTTAAGATTGTATTCTTTGGCGACACTCTTAGGTACTGCAATCGCATAGGTATTTTGATAAGCCATGTGATTTAGCAAGATTAGATTGTCCTGTTTTTTGATTCCATCACGTGCTGCTTCAAAAACTTCTTCAGCATCATTGCTGACCTTTGGAGCAGGCTGCAAGAGAGTTCCAGTAATCGTACCGGTAAACTCAGGATAGATATCAATATCACCTTTTTTCAGTGCTTGATAAAGGAAGTCGGTTTTACCAAAGTTTGGTTTGACCGTCACAGTCATATCCGTATTTTCCTCGATGAGGAGCTTATACATATTCATAAGAATTTCTGGCTCTGGACCCAATTTCCCAGCAATGACCAGATGATCCTTGCTTTGTTTAGGTAATAAACTCGGCGTATAAGAAGCGCCTAGTCCGAGGATTAAGACCGCAAAAGCTGCAAAAACCGTCCGAAGCTTGGCCTTTTCCATCCATTTAAGGAGACTGTTGAAAAGAATCGCCAAAACTGCAGAGGAAATAGCTCCAATCAAGATTAGACTGGCATTGCGACGGTCAATTCCTAGAAGGATAAAAGAACCTAATCCACCAGCTCCGACGAGGGCTGCTAGAGTTGCTGTTCCGATAATCATAACTGTTGCCGTCCGAACTCCTGATACGATGACGGGCATAGCTAGAGGCAGTTCAAACTTTTTGAGTCGCTCCCACTTGGTCATCCCAAAGGCGATTCCAGCTTCTTCTAAACTAGGATCAATCCCATTCAAAGCCGTGACAGTATTTTCTAAAATCGGGAAAATAGCGTAAATCACCAGAGCAGTCAGTGCCGGCAGTGTGCCAATCCCCATGAGGGGGATAAAAAGTCCCAGCAAGGCCATTGAAGGAATAGTTTGAAAGATTCCCGCAATTTGCAGCACCCAATTGGCTGCTTTTTTGTGACTATTGAGATAAATAGCGAGTGGAATGGTCAGGAAGATGGCCACTAGTAAGGTCAGAAGAGACAGCTGGAGGTGTTGCCCTAAGGCTGCCAACCATTCGCCAAAGCGCTCTTGAAAGGTAGAAATTAAATTAGCCATGTTGAACACCTCCAAATAAATCTGCTACGAAGCTGGTTGCAGGTGCAGATAAGATTTCCTCAGGTGTTGCCACTTGACAAATCTCCCCGTCCTGCAAAACAGCAATCCGATTCCCCAACTTTAAAGCCTCATCCGTATCATGGGTCACAAAGATTGTCGTCATCCCAAACTGGTTATGAATACTCTTGGTCAAGCTCTGCAATTGCTTACGCGAGATGGCATCAAGAGCTGAAAAAGGCTCATCCATCAGCAGGATTTTGGGTTGGGCGATAATGGCACGGACAATGCCCACCCGCTGCTGCTCACCACCAGACAGCTCACTAGGCATACGCTGAGCATAGTCTTCAGCAGGCAAACCTACTAGCTCCAGCAATTCATTAGTCTTCTGCTCAATATCTGCTTTGCTCCAACCTTTCATTTCAGGAATGAGAGCAATATTTTCAGCCACAGTTAGGTTTGGAAAGAGGGCAATCGCCTGTAAAACATAGCCTGTAGAAAGACGAAGTTCACGCTCATCATAGTCTTTGATGCGCTTGCCATCCATATAAATATTTCCATCAGTTGGTTCCAAGAGACGGTTAATCATCTTAATCATGGTCGTCTTACCTGACCCAGAAGGCCCAACTAAAACCATGAACTCCCCATTCTCAATCTGTAAATTGACATCTCTCAAGACATCTTTTTCTGTATAGCGTAGCGCTACATTTTTATATTCAATCATTTCTTCTCCTTATTTATTACGATAACCTTGCCAAAAGACTGGCTACTTTCCACTAGATAGACATTTGGAAATTGCCCCTTGAAAAGTTTTGCAAAAGCAATCCCAACACCACTAGTCGCCGCCCGAACCAGAACTCGGTCTCCCTCCTCAATCTTGAGATTGAGATAAGAGCCAAATGCCGTGTAGTAGGTTTCAGGCAGTGCGATTAAACTTTCCAAAGCAAGCTCTGTCCTCACAGGATAAACCTGTTCATCTGGTAGCAAAACATACTCAGCATAACCACCATCAAAAGCACGCCCCATTTCTCCCATGATGGAGATGACCTGCTGCCCGATCTGCAAATCGGGACGATTGGTTTCCTCTACAAGTCCCACACATTCAATTCCTAAAATCCGTGGAAATTGAACGGAGGGCGATAGTCCTTGACGAGTAAAAATCTCACTATGGTTGATTCCAAATCCTTGTACTTTGACCAAGGTCCAACCTTCTTTAACAGTAGGTTTTGGAACTTCCACAACCTGCAGAACTTCTGGTCCTCCGGCTTCCTTAACAAGCACAGCTTTCATCTTAGTATCTCCTTTTAAAACTTCCCTCTATTGGTCAAGTCTTCTACCTTAGGCATGACTTCTTTATTGTCCCAATGCTCCACAATCAAACCATTCTCCAAACGGAAGATGTCATACTGAGCATAAGCAACCCCATCGATCTGAGTCTGCCCATAGCTGACCACATAGTTTCCTTGTCCCAAAAGCTGGAAAACAAAGTCAAAAGTAACCCCGTGCTCAGCCACATAGTTTTTATAAGCCTGACTTCCTTGTCCAATCTCATGATTATGCTGAATCAAATCTTCTACCACATAGTCACTCCACTGCTCTAGTTCGCCATTTTGGAAAATTTCTGTCAGGAAACGACGAACGGTTTTTTTATTTGCTACTGTCTTGTCCAAATCCGTGATTTCAAAATCTCCAAAGATCTGGTCTAACTGTCCATTTTCCGGAGCACGATAGTAGTCAATGACATCCCAATGCTCCACGATACGACCATTCTCATCCGCACGGAAAGTATCAGTCGTCACCCATTGAGCTTCCCCGCCATTGAGATATTGATGAACATGGACGAAGACTAGATTACCATCTTCAATGGTGCGAACAATTTTCATCTCACGCTCGGGATGACGCTCGAAGAAATTTGCAAAGAAAGCCGCAAAACCTTCTTTCCCATCTGGCACACCTGTCGAGTGTTGGATATAAGTATCCCCTACAGACTGAGCTTGAGCCTCAGCAACACACCCGTCTTGAATGGCATGAATATATAGATTTTGCACATTTTCAACTTGTTTTGACATGATTTAAGCCTCTTTTTCTTTCAAATTTACTAAGATACGTTCCTGAAAACTTTCAAACTGGCGAATTTCTTCCTCTGAGAAGCCTTTATAAAAAATAGCATCCAATTTTTGACTGACACGATGGCCAACTTCTTTCTGTGACCAACCTTGCTCTGTCAACTTGACATATTTTTTTCGCTTGTCTAAACCACACTGACTAAAGGTCACCAAATCCTGCTCTTCCAACTTTTTCAGCATAGTCGTCAGCGTATTATTGGCCAATCCTGTCGCCAGCGCAATATCTGTCGCCGTCGCGCAGCCCGTTTCACTATTCCATAAAACGGTGAGAATCTTGCCCTGTTCACTGCGATAAAGGGCTTCGGGATCCTGATTCAGTAACTTTTGAAAAATCCGCCCATTCAACAAACGAATATGATAGGCTACCAAATGACTGTCTTTCATACTTCCTCTAATTTATTTCTATATCGAATTGTTTTTTTGTTTATTGTAACACCAGATATTACATTTGTCAAGGATTTTGTTCTATTTAGAAATAATTTTAAATTGGGTAAAGATCTTAAAACTCAAAGTTCAAAACAAAAAGCCCAGTGTAAAGAGGAAATCTCTCTCCTACACTGAGCTTCTTTTTTATCTTAGTAATATTCACCCTGACGGTAATCCCATGAGTTAAAGGTATCAGACAGGTGCATCATGATTTTGTCGATGTCCAAGCCTTTGCGGATGACCACTGGTGCTGGTGAGATGGAACGTTGGCCACCTTGTTCTGGAATCAGTTTTCCATCCTTGTCTACCATAGAGACCATAACACCTTGCTCGTAGCGAGTTTCAATGGTCTTGTCTGGCTGAATAGAAGCTACATAATCATCTGCTTCAATGACGAGGTCAACAGCATTTTCGATGCGCTCGCCAATTCCTTCAACCTTGCCACGGTTTCCTTTACCGGATGGGTTAGCTGAGGATGCATAGACCATCTTGCCTTCTTCCCAAAGCTTAGCTGCCAGCTGCTCGCCTGCCTTACCAAACTTAATAACAAAACAGCTAGTGCCACGAACATCTGTCATCAGCTCTTCCCGACCGTCGCCATAGGCTTTGAGCTTTTCAAAAGCTTCTGGCTTCCATGGAAGGATACAGCCCAAGAGGATGTCTTCATCCCAATGCTTTTGATAAAAAGCTTCAATTTCCGGATTCAGCTGCGCCAAAGCACGAAGCTCATCCATACTGCCACAGAGGACAACACCTGGCTTATTACGGTTACGAGCCTTAGCTTTGAACTTACGCTCCAAGCCAGCTTTATCGCTGGTCATGATGATGTAACCCACCTTGGTCGGGCAAACGATACAGCCGCCATCGCCTTTCAGGATGTCATAACCTTCTTGTGAAAGAGTTCCGTTCCATTGAATGTGTTTTGTCATAAGTTTCTTCCTTTTCTATTAAATTAAGATTTATTTTACCATATATTTTTATCGGAGACAAGATGTTTTCAGAATTTTCTCAATATATCGAAAATAATTTTACTGCCAATAAGATGGACGATTTTTTTCATATTCTGTAATCAAATCCTCATACTGCAAGGTAATACCGATGTCATCCAGACCGTTGAGGAGCTTGTGCTTCCATTCTCCATCAATGTCAAAGGAGAATTCTCCCACCGGTGAAAAAATCTTCTGCCGCTCCAAATCCACCGTCACTTCATCCGTCGGCTTCAGATTAGCCAAAGCTTGCCGGACTTCGAGCGGCTGAACGATAGGCAACATTCCGTTATTCAGCTCGTTATTGTAATGAATATCCCCGAAAGATCCGGCAATAACTACCTTAAAGCCATAGTCAGCCAAGGCCCAGGCAGCGTGCTCGCGAGAGGAACCAGCCCCGAAATTATCCCCTGAAATTAGAATAGTTGCCTTGCGGTACTCCGGTCTATTAAAGACGAAATCAGGATCTTCGGTGTACCGATTGTCCAGATAGCGCCATGCGTACATGAGGTACTTACCAAAGCCTTTTTTATCAATCAACTTGAGAAACTGCTTGGGTAAAATTTGGTCTGTATCGATATTATCGTTCATGAGGGAGACCGTTGTCCCCGTGTAGATTGTAAATTTTTCCATAAAACTTCCTTACTGGACCTCCGGTAGCTGACGGACGTCTACAAATCGCCCAGCAATGGCTGCCGCTGCGGCCATAGCTGGACTGCAAAGATGGGTTTTAGCGCCAAATCCCTGACGATCCTCAAAGTTCCGATTGCTGGTTGAGGCACAGTGAACTCCATCTGGCACCTTGTCTGGATTCATTCCCAGGCACATGGAACAACCCGGATCGCGCCACTCAAATCCTGCATCCATGAAAATTTTATCCAGTCCCATCTTTTCAGCAGCACGCTTGACCGGACGAGAGCCTGGTACAACGATAGCGGTCAGATTGGGAGCTATATGCTTGCCAGTGACAAACTTAGCTGCCAGCTGCAAATCGCTGAGTCTGGCATTGGTGCAGGAGCCGATAAAGATATAACCTAGGTCAATATCTTCTGCTTTCTTACCTGGGGAGAGATCCATGTAATTGTAGGCCCGCTCGTCGTTCATATCGCGAATTTCTGGGAAAGCCGCTCCGAACTCTACTCCCATAGAAGGATTGGTCCCCCAAGTCACCATAGGTGCCAACTGGGAAACATCCATCTCAATGACCTTATCATAGACAGCATCAGGATCACTGACCAGAGTCTTCCAATCAGCCACTGCCGCCTCAAAGTCCTTAGGTGCTCCCGGCCGACCTTTAACGTAATCATAGGTCTTCTGATCAGGATTCATAATGCCCATCTTGGAGCCAAACTCAATGGACATATTGCAGATGGTCATGCGCTCTTCCATAGTCAAATGGTCAATGGCATCACCGGCATATTCGACCACATAGCCAACACCCGCAGCTACACCGTATTTGGCAATCAAAGCGAGGATGAAGTCTTTAGAATAAACACCTTTAGGTGGCACTCCGCTAAATTTGACCAGCATTTTCTTAGGCTTGACCTGCCAGATGGTCTGCGTCGCAAAGACGTGCTCCACTTCCGAAGTACCGATTCCAAAAGCAATGGCTCCAAAAGCTCCGTGAGTGGCCGTGTGACTGTCACCGCAGACGATAAATTTCCCTGGCTGCGTCTTGCCCGTTTCGGGTCCAACCATATGGACAATCCCCTGCAGTTCTGATCCGTGAGCCGCATGCTCGATGCCAAAATCCTTGACATTCTCAGAAAGTTTATCAATCTGTGCCTTGGAAATCACATCTCGGATATCATAGATATTGACCGTAGGAACATTATGGTCAAAGGTACCAAATGTCAAGTCCGGTCGTCTAACTTTGCGACCCGCATCTCGAAGTCCTTGAAAAGCCTGAGGGCTGGTTACTTCATGAATATAATGCTGATCCACATACATAAGCTGGGGTTGACCTTCTTGGCCTGTTATTACGTGTCTTTCCCAAATCTTATCAAAAATTGATTTTCCAGCCATACTAGCTTCTCCATATGTAATACAAAATTCCAATTTCCACTATTACTCCGCAAATCCAAGCCAACCAGAAATACCATTTTCTGGTCTTGTGGTGAAAGAGGCGACCGCCTAATAAAGCGCCCAAACCTCCAGCTGCCAATGCTGACAAGAGCAAGGTCTTCTCTGGAATGCGGTAGTGATTTTTCTTAGCCTTTCGCTTATCCCAACCATAAAAGAGGAAAACGACAAGGTTCCATAGCAGGCAAATACCTGTTAATATCCATTTCATAAGTTATTGATAATGGCCTCCGTCATTTGAGCTGTCCCTGCCTGACCACCCAGATCTCGGGTTAGAATCCCTTGAGCCAAAGTCTTCTCAACCGCTGCTTCAATCGCTTCTGCCGCTTCTAGCTCTGAAAAACTATCTCGCAGCATCATGGCTACAGAAAGGATCATACTGATAGGATTGGCAATGCCTTGCCCTGCAATATCTGGAGCTGAACCATGAATAGGCTCGTAAAGACTTGGCCCAGCAGTCGAATGACTGGCTGATGGCATAACTCCCAGCGTCCCTGACAAGACACTGGACTCGTCTGAGAGAATATCGCCGAAGAGATTTTCCGTTACAACAACATCAAACTTAGCAGGATAGGTAATCATGAGCATCGCAGCGCTGTCCACCAGTTGGTGCTCTAAGGTCACATCTGTATAATCCTTGGCCACCTCATCTGCTACTCTGCGCCAGAGTTTGGATGTCGCTAGAACATTTTGCTTATCAATACTGGTCACAAGCTTTCTGCGACCACGCGCAATATCAAAGGCCTTACGGACAATCCGCTCCACCTCTTCATAGCTGTAGTCGTTGATATCACGCGCAGTTCTATCCTCCAAAATATGCTCACCAAAGTAAATCCCACCAGTCAGCTCGCGCACGACCACGAAGTCCACACCAGCAATTCGCTCCGCCCTCAAAGGCGACAAATGCTTAAGAGCATCGAAAATCTTAACTGGGCGGATATTGGCATAGAGTTCAAGCTCCTTCCGCAGAGCGAGCAAGCCTTGCTCCGGTCGAACTGGAGCATTATCATACTGGGGACTGCCGATAGCTGCTAGGAGAATAGCATCCGCCTCCTTGGCCGCTTCGAGAGTTGACTGAGGAAGAGGATGACCTTCCGCATCAATACCAGCACCCCCAAAAGCTTTCTCTGTGACATGGTAAGTAAAGCCAAACTTGCCCGCAACAGCAGCCAGCACTTGGAGACCAGCCTCCATGATTTCTGGACCGATACCATCACCCGCCAGAGCTACAATTTCTTTTGTCATAGTCGCTTCCTTCTAATTATTTGCAGGCAGATCGCGGTAAGATACCTGATGGCCGATTTCACCTGCATTTTCCTTTTGCACAAAGGTATTGGCATGGATATAGGCAATGGCGCTAGCCTTAAGAACATCAAAGTCAATACCAGAGGAGTTGAAAATCGTATCAGTGTCGGTGTTTTCAACCGCTACCAAAACACGAGCCTGAGAGTCAATTCCGTCCGTCACGGCCTCAATATTATAGGCTAAAAGTTGAACGGACTGGTTAAAGAATTGGTCAATGGCATTAAAGATTGCTTCGACACTTCCCTTGCCTTCTGCCACACAGTTGACCGTCTCACCGTCGCCATTAACCAACTGCACATCTGCTGTGATAGTATGATCGTCATTGGTTGTCAACTGCAAATCATTAAAGTGGAAGCCTTCTGGATTTTCAACTGTCGTTCCAGCAATCAGAGCCCGAATGTCAGCGTCCGTGACTTCGTTTTTCTTATCAGCCAATACCTTAAACTTAGCAAAGAGCTCATTAATTTCAGATTCTTCAAAGTCCAGAGACAGTTCTTTGAGCTTTTCAACAAAGGCGTGGCGGCCAGACAGCTTGCCAAGCGGCAGTGAATTGCTCTTGACTCCAACCAGCTCAGGTGTGATGATTTCATAGGTCAATGGATTCTTAAGAACACCATCCTGATGGATACCAGACTCATGAGAGAAGGCGTTGCCACCAACAACTGCTTTGTTCTTAGGCACTGGAATACCTGAGAAGCGGGACACCAGCTCAGAAGTGTTGATGGTTTCATTAAGGACAATGTCTGTCTCAACTTGGTAATAATCCTTGCGAATTTCCAAAGCAACTGCTACTTCTTCCAGCGCAGCATTACCAGCACGCTCACCAATACCGTTAATAGTGCCTTCCACCCGTCTAGCTCCGTATTTGACCGCAGACAGGCTGTTAGCTACCGCCATCCCCAAATCATCGTGACAGTGAGGACTGTAGATAATCTCACGATCCGTTTGGACATTGTCAATCAGATACTTGAAGATATTGCCAAATTCCTCTGGCGTGGTAAAGCCTACTGTGTCAGGAATGTTAATGTAGCTAGCCCCCGCATCAACTGCAGTCTGGACAACTTGAAGCAGAAAATCCAGCTCGGTCCGTGTCGCATCCTCAGGTGAAAATTCGACAATCTCAAACTTGGAGCGAGCATAGGAAACGTGCTCCTTAATAGCTTCTAAAATCTCTTCCTTGGACTTTTTCAGCTTGAACTCTCTATGGATGGGACTGGTCGCAATGAAAACGTGAATCTGAGGATGTTTGGCATCCTTGAGTGCCTCGTAGCAGGCGTCGATGTCTGATTTAACCGAACGTGCCAAACCAGTGACAGAAGCTTTAGTGATGACTTTAGCAATCTCTTGCACTGCCGCAAATGAATCTGGACTAGCAGCTGGGAAACCAGCTTCAATAGCAGAAATTCCCCATTTTTCTAGTTGCTTAGCAATGGCAACCTTTTCCTTAATAGAGAAATTCACTCCCGGTGTCTGCTCACCGTCCCGAAGGCTGGTATCAAGAAACTCAACTTTTTGCATAGACTTTCCTCTTTCTTTATCGTTTAAAACAGCTATAAAAATCAATGAGAGATACAACTATGGAATGAACTTTTAGTTCGCTTTTCTCAGTATATCCTAGCAAAGATTTTCGTGAAGAATAAAATAAAAACATCTCGCTGGAAGCCAAGCGAGATGTTGATTTACTCCCGCTTGGTAAGCCAAACAGGACTAATGCTTTCGCACTAGCCCGAGTAACGCAACAACAAAGCAAAGTCTGAAAATTGAGTTGACTTCATGTTTGACTGACTCCTTTTGAAATGTTATTGATTAGTATTTTAGCACAGTATCATTCGGCTGTCAACAGATAATTCGATATTTTCTGAAAATTTTTAATATGCTGGATTATTTTGTGGTCTTATTACTATAAATGCAAGAAAGGAAAAGAAGCAGGCCAGCTCCTCCTTCTTCTAGTATTATATTATTTCTCTCATTTCTCTTTTTTTATAATTTACTAATCAGGCTTCTTCATTCCTAAGCCGCCTCGTCTTTATCTTCGTACATACTGAACCAAGCGGAACATCATGAAAGCAAATAGAATTCCTGCAACGATCCAAATGGTTCGTAAGGCATAAAATTGGAGCAGATAAGTCGAAATAATGGCTCCTATGACAAAGCTTCCTAACAAAGCAACAAAGAAAACACCCTCTTTCAAGTATGGTTTTTCCTGCGTTCGCACAAAATTTCCAAAAGCCACCATCGTTTTCTTGATATTTCCTGTCATAAAGGAATTATTGTAGACTATACCATCTACTTCGCCAAAAGCTGTCGCAACGACTCCCATACAGAAAGCAATCGGAGGAACAATTAGCATATTTGGCACGGTACTTGGCATAAAACCTACCAGAGTACAAATGAGCACCATTGGTGAAATGCTACTTACTCGCCATATTGACTGCTCAAAAAAGGGGCGGAAAACTGTTATCAGAAAAATCCCCAGCATAAAGGCTAGCATGGTAGCCAGTTTGACTTCAATCTCTCCAGTCTTGTGATGAATCAGCTCAACGGACAAAAAGACGACGTTTCCTGTCTGGCCCGCAACCAATGTACCCCCGCGCTCCATGAAAGTGTAAGCATCCACGAAACCTGCGCAAAAGGTCAGCAAACAGGCAAAAAACTTTGATCGAGAATGGAATTCCCTTTTGACGAACTTTCTCATAATTTACCCAAAAAGTCCAGTGTAACACCAGACTTCCTTTCTATCCTTCTCTAGCTTCCTCCAAAATCTTTTCAATCTTGGTGGTAATCAAATCAATCGCAACTTTATTAGAAGCGCCCTCTGGAATGATAACATCCGCATAGCGCTTGGTTGGCTCGATAAACTGATGGTACATAGGCTTGACGACACCCAGATACTGCTCAATGACACTATCCAAACTGCGTCCGCGCTCTTCCATATCCCGCTTAATCCGACGAATGATCCGCACATCATCATCAGTATCGACGAAAATCTTGATGTCCATCAAATCGCGGAGGCGTTGATCTTCCAAGACCAAAATTCCCTCTACAATGAAGACATCCTGCGGTTCCTGACGATAGGTTTTATTGCTGCGCGTGTGCTCCGTATAATCGTAGGTCGGGATGTCCACTGGACGGCCAGCCAAAAGCTCCTTGATCTGCTCAATCATGAGGTCTGTATCAAAAGCAAAAGGATGGTCATAGTTGGTCTTAACCCGCTCCTCAAAAGTCAAATGAGACTGATCCTTGTAGTAAGAATCATGCTCAATCATGGAAATCTTTTCATTAGGAAAATGATCTAAAATCGCCCGAGATACACTGGTTTTTCCCCCACCAGATCCACCTGTAACACCGATAATAATAGGTCTGTTTTGCATTGTTTTCTCCATTACTTGTTATCTTATCTATTTTACCTTAATTCATGATATAATGAAAGGGTGAATCAAGAAAAATTCAGGAAAATCATTTTAAAGGAGAAAGTATGTTACAACTCGGAATCATCGGTACGGGATCCATTTCCCATGAGTTTATCAAGGCGGCTCATCTGAGCGGTGAGTATCAGTTAACAGCTGTTTACTCGCGCACCTTGAGTTCTGCGGAGCGTTTTGCGCAAGATTATCAAAACATCGCACTCTACACCGATATGGTTGAATTCTTATCTGCCGACCTAGATGTAATTTATATCGCCAGTCCCAATAGCCTCCACTTCAACCATGCCAAGGTAGCCATTTTGGCTCGAAAACATGTCATTGTTGAAAAGCCAGCCGTATCAAGGCCTGATGAATTGCAAGAATTGGTTAAGCTGGCAGCTGAGCATCAGGTTTATATCTTTGAGGCAGCCAGAAACTACCACGAAGCAGCGTTTGCAGTCATTCGTGACTTCCTAAAAGATAAGAAAATCTGGGGAGCTAATTTCACCTATGCTAAATATTCCTCAAAGATGGAAGCCCTGCTGAGTGGACAAGAACCCAATGTTTTTTCTGCTAAATTCTCTGGCGGTGCTCTAATGGATTTGGGAGTTTATACGCTTTATGCAGCTGTCCGTCTGTTTGGTGCTCCACAAAGCGTTTGCTATATAGCTCAACAACTGCCAAATAGCGTTGATCTTAATGGTTCAGGCAGTCTGATTTATCCTGATTTTCAGGTTCGTATTCAAGCTGGAAAAAATATTCATAGCCAGCTACCAGCTGAAATCTATACGGACCAAGGCACTCTGACCTTAGACGGTATCGAGTTTATCCGCTCTGCCATTTTCCAAAAGCTGACTGGAGAGTCGGAAAGTCTAGCTATCCACCAAGCAGACCACCAAATGCTGGAAGAGGCTCAGGCTTTTGCTCGTGTGCTTAAAGGCGGCCAAGAAGAGCTTTATAGCGACTACCTGCAGGCTACTACTACTGTGCATGAGTGTCTGTTTGCTATGAGAAAAGATGCTGGTATTAGATTTGAGGTTGACCATGATTAAAGAAACATTTCCAACAGTTTGGCAGGACCAGCTAAATCAGCTGGGTTTTGCTGAACTGACTGCTATCCAAGAAAAAATATTCCAGCCCATTTCTCAGGGACAGACGGTGCTAGGCATCAGTCCGACCGGTACGGGCAAAACATTGGCTTATCTCTTTCCTAGCTTGTTGAAATTGAAGCCTAAAAAAGCGCAGCAGCTTTTGATTTTAGCTCCAAATACAGAGCTAGCGGGACAGATTTTTGATGTTTGTAAATCTTGGGCGGAGCCTTTAGGCTTGAGCAATCAACTCCTCCTCTCTGGTAATAGCCAGAAAAGACAGATTGAGCGACTCAAGAAAGGTCCTGAGATACTGATTGGCACACCGGGTCGGATTTTCGAGCTCATTAAGCTCAAGAAAATCAAGATGATGAATGTTGAAACTATTATCCTAGATGAATTTGACCAGCTTCTCAGTGATTCCCAGTATGCGTTTGTTGATAAGATTCTGCATTATGCACCGCGTGACCACCAGCTGATTTACATGAGTGCTACAGCTAAGTTTGACCAAGAGAAGATCGCCGAAAATACCTTGCGCATCAGCATTGACGACCAGACTTTGGACAATATCCAGCACTTCTATATGCAGGTGGAGAAACGTGATAAGGTTGAACTCTTGCGCAAACTATCCAATGTAGAAGAATTTCGTGGGCTAGTCTTTTTCAACAGCTTGTCAGATTTGGGCAGCGCTGAAGAAAAGCTTCAGTACCGAGGAGCTAGTGTGGTCTCTCTAGCCAGCGATGTCAATGTAAAATTCCGCAAGGTCATTCTTGAGAAATTTAAAGATTACGATATCACACTCTTACTGGCGACTGACATAGTTGCGCGTGGCATTGATATTGATTCCCTAGAGTGCGTAGTCAACTACGAAGTGCCGCGCGCTTTGGAAACCTACACCCACCGTTCTGGCCGAACAGGTCGGATGGGCAAGGAAGGCTATGTCATTACCTTCATCAGCCACCCAGAAGAACTAAAAACTCTCAAAAAATATGCCTCTGTTCGAGAAATCATCTTGAAAAAACAAGAACTGTATGTGTGTCCTTAAGCGAGAATTACGCACATCAATATTTTTATTTGATGGTAGCAAAGCAAAAAGCATTGGAAACTTAATATTCCCAATGCTTTTTTCAATTTCTACTGTAATAAATCTGATGTGGTTGAAGCTGATTTTCTAATAGTTCATCAACTGTCACCAAAGTATAGCCGTTGTTCTTCAGATAGTCAAGAACGCTTGGCAGAGCATCGATGGACGTCTGATGGATATCATGCATGAGGATAATAGATCCCGGCTGGGTCTTCACGATCTCCTGCATAATAGCCTTTGTATTACGCGTTTTCCAGTCAAGACTGTCCACGCTCCACATAATAAAGGACTGATCGACAGCATTTTGAACCGTAGAATTGATGGCTCCATAAGGCGGTCTTGTGATCATAGGTCGGATACCAGTCGCCTTATAAATGGCTTCCTGAGTGTCTAAAATTTCCTTTTTGGATTGATTCAGAGGTAACTTAGTCAAATCTGGATGGCTCCATGTATGGATGCCGAGCTGATGGCCTTCATCAAGGACACGTTTAGCCAGTTCTGGATTGGCAGCAACATTTTGTCCCACCATAAAGAAGGTTGCTTTAGCATTGTAGCGTTTCAGAATTTCCAAGGCCTGAGGAGTCGTTTTACTGTCGGGACCGTCATCAAAGGTCAGGGCAACCATTTTCTCATGCCGCTTGGTTTCATACTGCTGGTAAGCTTCCAAATCAGCCCCCTGTAAATATTCTGGACGGATTAGATCATAAAAACTAGACAGAGGAACTGTCACGCTCGACACACCGTTGATTTCTTTGGGCAAACGAATGGAAAATAAACTATCCTCGTAATGAAAATTCCACTGGCTCAACTCTATTTCTCGGAGGGTATTTAAAGCTGCTGTTTGCTGACTTTCCTCCACCTGTCTAAAGGTCAGCTGACTGGTCAACTCCTTCAGGAAAATTTCCTTGGCAGCTTCTGGATTTTGAAACAGCTTGTCCAAAGTCACCGCTGTGCCTTCCTGATTGATATAAGTCGAGGCTACTTCTCTTGCTTCTTCAGACTTGATGTCTCTTTTTGAGATGCTGTAATCTTTTCGCTGAATGACTACTTCCTTGGTATTGGCCAGACTAGTAGACTTCTCCTCCGTATAGTAAAAGGTCAAAGCCGTCAAGTTTTCCTTCTGCTTCTTGTCATCTGAAATGCTCTGACTGTCCTGCAAGATTTTATCTTTGACACTTTGAAGAGGCTGCCCATTCATCAGAGGATAAAAAGCTGCCACGTAATGGGTGCCAATCCTACCAGACTGCTTTTCGGCATTGTCAGCATGCTCTTGCTCTTCCTTGGCAATCACTTCTGTAACCTTTTTCTGGAGCTCCTGTTCCTGAAACATTTCATAGATTCGTAGTCCGCCAAAAATAAGAAATCCTAAAAGAAGCAGATTCAGAAGACTGAGAATTAGTCTATATTTTCGTCTCCGCTTCCTTTTATGTTGTCTTTTCATTTATTATCCCCTAAGCTATTGTCCTAAAATGATTTTAATGTTAAAAAACTTGTATCTTACAAGTGCTAAAATACAAGTTTAATTATTTTTAAAGACTTTTTTCTCGAATCACTTCAACCTTGTAGCCATCAGGATCTTTGATGAAATAATAATTTGGTGGGTTTCCAGGCAGACCTTTGGGCTCTGTCACTTCGTAGCCTTTGGCAGCATGCTCAGCGTGCAAACCTTCCAAATCAGGTGTGCTAAGAGCGATATGAGCAAAGCCGTCACCGATTACATAAGGTCCGTGGTCGTAATTATAAGTCAATTCAAGCTCATAATCATCGCCATCCAAACCAAGATAAACAATGGTAAAAGCATGCTCTGGAAAGTCCTTGCGGCGCAATTCCTTAAAACCAAACGCGTCTTCATAAAAGGCAATCGAAGCCTCTAAATTTTCCACTCGTAAACAAGTATGCAACATTTTTGATGTCATAGTTTTACCTCTCTCATTTCTTTCTTTTATTATACCGCAAAAGCAGTCAAATTTGAAATAATATGAAAAGTTTTTCAACTTTTGCTGATTCGTTTTCTAATATCTGACCTAAGAGGAACTTTGATTTCAAAAATAGTTCCACGCGGTTTGTTATCTTTGACTGTGATGGTTCCTTTTAAGGCGTCCACGATTTGTTTCGCCAGGGATAGTCCTAGTCCAAATCCACCTTTTTGCCGAGTCCGAGCCTTGTCCACCCGATAAAAACGATCGAAGACTTTTTTCTTGTCGTCGCCCGCAATCCCTGGACCATTGTCAGAAATACGCAAGGTCAAGCTCCGATCATTGGCGGAGGCCACGAAATAGATCTCTCCATCTTCTTCTGTGTATTTGATGGCATTATCAAAAAGGATGGTCATAACCTGCTTGAGTAAGACCTTGTCTGTCGTGATTGATTTTGAAACTAGATTTTTGAAATCAAAGACCTTGTCGCTTTCCTCTGCAATAATGGCATAGTTAGAAAAAGCTGTTGTGAAGAAGTCTGGCGTGACCTCACCGTATTCTGGTTTGATACCGTCATCGCGCCGAGCTAGGTTGAGTAAGTTGGTGGTCAACAGGCGCATATTTCGCACTTCCTCTAAACTAGACGCGATGCTCTCACTAGAATCCATAATCGTGGCCTCAGGCTTACGGAAGAGAGATTCCAGACGATTTTGCAGCACGGCCAAGGGCGTTCTCAATTCATGGCTAGCATTCTCAACAAAAGACTTCTGCTTCTGCATGCTGTCCAAAAGAGGCTTCACACTCATCCGAGCCAGATAGATACTGGCAATCAAGGAAATCCCCCAGAAGCTAATCATGACAATGGCAATCAGCTTTTCATGCTTTTCGCTAGTCTGCTCCAGCTGGCTGATACTGGTCATGACAACTGCGTATTTGACATTTTCAATTTCATCATCTGGATCAATGTCGAACATATAGGCCCGATAACTCTCGACCTGTCCATAGCTATTGGTCAGCTGAATTTGCTTGATCTGATTAAGAAAGCGTTTGTTAAATTTAATCGCATCAAAGTTTAAAAAGCTATTTTTTGCCGATACATTCTGATAATCATCATTCAAAAGAATAGCTGAAGTATTGGCGCTAACATTTACCCTACCCGGTTCCTCAATCTTGATATCATGAGCTTGCACAGACTCTGAATCTCTATTCTCTGAATCCTTATTCTCAGGATCTTGGTATTGCCGACCCGTCGTCCGATAGGCTAGATTGGCTACCCAGGCGGGATTTTGACTGAGACTTTTGAGATTATCATCAACGGTCGTGTAGAGGCTAGAGCGCATGACTTGGATAATAATGAGCGTCATGGCCGAGAAAATCAGGGTGAACACACCAAAATAGCGAATGAAATAAGAAAAATCATCCGCATAAAAGGTTTTTTTGAGTTTATTCAGCATTCTTTAAAATGTAACCGACACTGCGAAGAGTTTGAAGATTATTCGCAAAAGCCGTTCCTTTCAATTTTTTCCGAATCTTAGATACATAGACTTCCACCACAGAAATCGTCGTATCGCTGTCAAAGCCCCATAAACGATCGAAGATCTGAGTTTTAGGCAAAATGACATTTTGATTCTGAAGGAAGTAGACCAACAGATCAAACTCTTTACCCAGCAGCTCAACTTCCTTTCCATCTACCAAGGTCGAATTGGTCGAAAGATTGACCGTCACATCACCATAGGAAAGGGTATTTTCATTAAACTTACCAGAGCGTTTGAGCAAGGCCTGAATCCGCATCTTCAGCTCTTCCAGATAAAATGGCTTGGTCAGGTAATCGTCAGCACCGAGCTCAAAACCATGGCCTTTATCATCGATACTTTCCTTGGCAGTCATGATGAGGACAGGAGTGCTCACCCCTTTTTCACGCAATTCTTTGAGTACTTGGAAGCCGTCCTTTTCAGGAAGCATCAAGTCCAGTAGAATCAGGTCATACACACCGCTTTCTGCTTCGTATAAACCTTCTTCGCCATCAAAGACCTGCATAACATCTGCAAAATCATCTAAAAAATCAAATACTGAATTTGACAGACCGAGGTCATCCTCCACTAATAGAATCTTAATCATCCTGTTCCTCCCTTTCTAGAAAAAGCTTATTCCGTGTAGTTTAAATAGAGACATGGTAAACACTTCTCATTCTATCTTCACTTATCTTTTTCTATTATATCATGACTTGTCGAAAATGCTTTAAGAATTTGTTGTTTTCGAGTTATTTTCGCTATTCTTATCATCTTTTGTTGTGCCATCAGCGTTTGATGGCTTCTTTTTTGATTGATTTCCTTCTTGGGGTCCCCCTGGCTGACCATTTCCTTGTGGTGGCTGACCTCCACCTCCAGGACCGCCTTGGCCATCTTGACCGTTTTGTCCCCCCATCTGTGGTGGCATACCATTTTCATTTCTCTGTCCCTGACCTTGAGGAGGTTGACCACCTTGACCTGGCATCCTGCCATCTTGCTTGTTTTGCTGAGGCATAGTGGCTTGCACTGAGCTCTGTTGCGGGCTTTTCTGGGTCAAAGCACCAATTCCATAGCCACCAATTGCTCCGACAGCTAAGGAGGCACTAGCTACTGCTGTCATCCACCATTTGGTACTCTTTTTAACTACAATCATTTTTTCCATATCCATTTAAAGTTTTCCTCTTTCTAAATTTTGTATTTCATGGATTTTAACACTATGAAGCAATATAAATTTTGATTACACAAGTTCACATCCTTTCACGTGCTAGAGTTATTATAGGGAGTTTTGCTTAAACGGGACTGAATTTTTTCTTAAAGAAGGCTGAAACTATGGGATTCTAAACAACAAAAAAGACCAGATATTATAATCTGATCTTTTCATTAGGCTAAACTGATGCCTTGATTGCATTTTCCACCGCTGCTTTTTCACGGGCAATCAAGGCAACACGCGCTGCGATTTCCTTAATTCCCATGCTGATATTACGGCTGATAGCCATATCGTCTAGCTGTGGTTCAAAGAAGGCCTTGTATTCTGCTAGTCTTTCTGTTGTCTTGAAGGCATTAGCTGGATAAATGACGAATTTGTCGAAGCTCATGTCGCCACCCAGAGCAGCCTTAATCCAATCCCAATTCTCACGCGCCCAGGTCCAAGAAGTGGCTTGAGTAAATTGGTGATTCAAGAGAGGGAAATACCAACTCATGGCCAAATCTTGTGGTTTCACGATATCCTTGTTTTTCAAAGATTCCAAGATACGAGCAAGTGTCTCTGCGTCCTTAGTGTAAGCCAAAGCAGATGCCAATTGGCGTTTGAAGCTACCGTCGACTGTTGAAACATAATCATTCAAGTATTGGTCGGCCAATTCTTTGCTCTCATAATGCTTGATTTGATTGATGAGAATATGCAAGCGAATAGCTGCAGGCAATTTCTCCAAGTCCTCTTGATGATCAGCAAAAATACGACTTGCTTCTTGACTTGCTGCTTGATCATCGGCTGCAATCAGACTTCCTACAACAATCTGGCGAACCAACTCATCTTCATCACTTTCGCCTTCTTTTGCCTCAAAGCCTAGGCGGTCAAAGTTGAATTTGCTAAGTTTAACTACCAATTCATGATAGGCTTTCTCGCACTCGCTTCCTTCGTCCACAAACAGCCTGAGACCATTCAGAACTGCTTTGACTCCAGAGACAACCAAATAGGAGGTTTCTTCTGTCAGTTTTTCAATAACTGGAACCAAATCAGCAAATGAAATGCTGCCTGCTTCAGCCAAGAGACGGCGCTCTTGCACCACTTGAAGCTTGCTGGTGCTATCCAAGTCTGTAATGGTATCTAAAATCTGCTCAAGCAAGACACCTTGATAGTCCGTGATATAGTGGGCTGTATTTTCAGTATTAAAGCGCAGGGCACCTTGGTTTTGAGCAGCCAAGGCAGAATAATTTGGAATTTCTAGTGTTTCTGTTTCCAGCGTATCTGGCAAACCTTTCCAGTTGCTATTTAAAGGCAAGACCCAAGTACGTTTCTTATCTTCGTGCTCCCCGATAAAGAATTGTTTTTGAGAGAGTTTGAGGGTATCGTTTTCTACTGTAGCCGTCAAAACAGGGTATCCTGGCTGTTCCAACCAAGAGTCCATAAAGGCTGCTACATCACGACCAGAAGCAGCTCCTAAGGCATTCCAAAGGTCACGACCGATGGTATTCCCATACTGGTGTTTAGCAAAGTAAGCATTCAATCCTTTAGCAAAGGCCTCATCTCCCAACCAACGACGAAGCATGTGCATGAGGCGGCTTCCCTTGGCATAAACGATAGCCGGATCAAACAAGGTATTGATTTCGTCAGGGTGCTTCACTTCCACATGGACAGACTGGACTCCGTCTGTCGCATCCCGCTTAAGCGCCAAAGGCACACCTGTTGTTTGGAAATTCTCAAAGATATTCCAGCTTGGTTCAATCGCATTGACACAGACATATTCCATCATGTTGGCAAAACTTTCGTTGAGCCAAAGGTCATCCCACCACTTCATAGTGACCAAGTTTCCAAACCATTGGTGAGCCAACTCATGAGCAACGACAAGTGCTACATCTTGACGGCTGGATACCGTAGAATTTTCATCTACTAAGAGGTAAATCTCACGGTAGGTCACCAGTCCCCAGTTTTCCATAGCACCAGATGAAAAGTCCGGCAGGGCTACGTGCAGTGACTGAGGAATCGGATATTTGACACCGTAATATTCTTCGTAAAATTCAATCGAGCGAACCGCAATGTCCAAAGCAAACTCTAAGTTGCTGGCTGGATGAGCCTTGGTTGCATAAACACCGACCAAAGTGCCGTTTTTAGTTTTAGCAGTAATGCCTTGCATATCCCCAGCAGCAAAGGCCAATAGATAGGAAGACATGCGAGGTGTTCTTTCAAACTTCCAAATGCCAGTCGCTTTCCGGTTTTCAACATCGATTTCAGGCATATTAGACAAAGCTAGTTCGCCTTCTGCTTGGTCAAATTTCAATGCCAAATCAAAAGTCGCTTTAGCTTCTGGCTCATCCACGCTAGGAAAGGCTTCACGGGCAAAATGGCTCTCAAATTGCGTGGAAATGATCTCTTTTTTCACTCCATCCACAGTATAGTAAGATGGGTAAATCCCCGTCATATTGTCTGTAATCTTACCTGTATAGGTCAAGGTCACTTCCACAGGACCTGCTGATGCCAATTCAACATAAAGAGCTTCATTGTCATTATCAAGAGTGAAAGGGCGAGCTTGTCCAGCCACTTCTACGGCCTCAATCGTCAAATCCTTTTGGTGCAAGGAAATTTTCTCAGCTTTAGCTTCACCGGTAATGGTAACTTTTCCTGAGAAAGTCTTATCCGCACGATTTAAATCCAAAAAGAGATCATAGTGCTCTGGAACAAAGGTATCAATAAAATGTGCAACTGCTTGCATGTTTTTCTCCTCATCTAATTGAAGGGGCTGGTAATAAACCAACCTCCATTCATGATTCATCTCTTACTATTTTACCATATTTAGTGACTTTATACTCATCCTAACTGACTCAAAATCGATTTTTACTTTCAAACATAAAGTAATCATTTTAAAGCCATCCTGTCACTAGCTTTTCTCTTCCTCAAAACAAAAAAGACAAGCTTAGCCTGTCTGATGGATTCGTCCGAAGGAAAAGTGAAGCCATGATTACCTTGTTTCTTTCTTCAGTTCGTTCAATTTTTTATTGTACAAGCGATTTTCTTCTTGACAGGCTTCATTCAGTCGATCTTCGTAACGCCTTATTTTCCGCTCGAAATCTTCTCGATTTTCCTCAATTTGGTGTAATATATAAGATGAATCAGCAGGCGAACTGTGACGACAGAATGATATAACCCAATTGCTCATTTCTTCCGAAAAATTTCTAGCCTCCCGTTTCATATCGTGATAATCCCATTCCAATTCACTGGCTTTTCTACGAAATGCTAGATGTTCATCATCTAATTGTGCTATCCGCTTTTTTGTATCCATAATTCCTCCTACAGAATTGGACTCATCAAATTAGGCGTTGAGACTTCATTTAAGACATTTTTGATAGATTCGGCTGCTAATCCTGAAAAAGCACCTTCCAAATCGGCAGGAACTTGAACTGATGAGAATGATTTCATTGTCTCAGCCTGATTGGTGAGCCATTCTTGCAATAGACGACTTTCTTCAAGGAGAGTGGCTCTTTTAGCTGAGATTAATCCTCGAATAGCCAGACGTTCCTGTATCCTCAGATACTCTTTCTTGATACGCTCTGCTTCTGCTCGATCTTCTATAATTGGTTCAATCATACGTTTCCTCCTATAATTCCCCAAAAATCTGGCTGCCTTTTTGGTCGATTTCTACGATTCTATCAGCTGCCTTGTTTAATTTTCCTGCTATACTTATCATTTTCTTCTGATATGAGTTGGTCGAAGAAAGAGTTGCTGCTTCTATTTCAGCATTCCAAGCTAGCTCAAAACTCAACTCAGATAGTAAACCCTCTATCTCTCCACCAGAAAGGTTATGAGCCAGCGTATACGCTGCTGATCGTAGTTCTGTTATATGCTGAGAGACACCTTCCTTGGCATTTGCAAGTTTATCTTTGATCGCCTGCTCATATACTTCAGCTTGTAACTGAGCCGTTTGCGCACTTGTACGAACAAGTTCCTCTCTCAAGCTAATCATTTGACTGCCTGTAGTCGTTTTCAAAGAAGCGTGCAGTTCATCAATGCGTCGTCTCTTTAGAGTGAGTAATTCTTGCTTAGAAGGTTCTGGAGCAAAGTCTCCATATTCCTTTAAATACTCACGAACATAGTATTCAGGAGTCACCTTGTCCATCTCTAAACCATAATTTGCGATTGCTACATTTACTTTATACGTTTTTGCTTTATATTCAGCAATCTTTCGAACCTGTTTTTCTGTCATGCCAGTAGCGAATCGATTTCTTTTATAATACCATTCAACATCTAAACTATTCCCCTTCATTTTAGGAGTTCGTGGTGAATGTCCGTCTTCTCCTTCAACCACCTCAAATTTCATTGTTTTTCCATAGGGAACATCTCCTCCTTGCATATCATAGTTAACAATATCCCCCCGACTATCTCTATAAATGGTTGCATACTTATCGAGATAATCCATTTCTTCTTTAGAAAAATTGTTAGTTTGTACAGCTCTCTTGGCGGCAAAGTCCATAAAATTTGTCACTTTAATCGGACTCTCTTGTTGAAGAGAATATTTTGCGGCTGTCTTGGCAGTTCCTGGTCCAGCTTGGCTATGACCAGACATGTTAGAAATAAATCCATCTTCAGATTTGATTCTTCTGGATGTTTCTAGATAGAATTCATCAATATCCTTTGTCTGAGCCGTTAATCCAAATATAGTTGAGACACCAGCATTATAGAAAGACTCTCCAACATGAGTATTAATTCCTCCCGGTGTCTGAGTTCCAGCCACAATAATCGTCGTTTGAGTATAGTCATACTGTTCTTTTCCTACAACAGGGGCGACAGCTATAGCTTGAGTAGTTGAATTGATTTTATATATCAAATAATACTCTTTGCCATCATCTGTAGTAAACGTACTTTTCTCTGCGACATCTCTTATAGTAGTAAGAGACTTTTTTTGTAATTCTTGAATACTCTTATCATTTAGCGCCATTTCAAATAATTCCCTTTTCGAATTTCTACATTGTAAACAACTTCTGCATTAGGACTTCCACTTTTACTCTTCTTTACATCTTTCAATTGGCCATTCTGGATAAGCACCTCAATATTCTTATCCAATTTGGGAAGGGAAGACAATTTAGCGAATTCAGGCAAATGTTTATGATTAGACACTTCTACTGTTGTATTTTCATCAATCCTCAGGTCAATGGCTTCTTCACCAGTCGCTCCATCAAATCCTAGAAGCAAATCCCACGAATCACCATAGGCAGCATAGGTAGTCTCCCCTATTTTTTTCCCTAAATAAGTTTTATTTCCATTTGAATCAGTTATAGCTGCTATTATACTGGCACCAAACATTGTCTGTCCATCCCCACCTTGAACAAAAATTGGTGAAAACTCTATTTTACTGACTCCTGAATAGTGCTCCTTGATATAAGTTGCCAACTGTTCTTCCAACAATCGAAATCCGCGTTTGTAAAGTTTTACTCCTTTATCATCTAAAACGTCACTAACATTATAGGGCGAGTTCTGGTGCTCAATCCATTTTGTCATACAGTATCCCCCTCCTGAAACTAAGATAATTAATACAGCTATAATTGCAAGTTGTTTTTTATTCATTAACTGTCACCTTTATATCTAAATGAAAACGAATCCATTATTATGTTTATAGTATATCACAATATAATATTTCTTGCCGATTTTTTCTGTCATATTATCCATAAACAGAAACCTCCCCATTTAATCAAAGATTATTTCCATTCTGAGTAGCTCCCTCTTTTAATTTATAAGTTGTAGTCTATTTCAGCATTCGGACTTCCTACATCTGATTCCTTAACATCTTTTAGCCTTACTAAATGTTATTAATATAAACAATGTTATTCTGTCAACGCCATTCCAAATAGTCTCCTTTCTTAATTTCTGTATTATAGGCAACTTCTGCTTCTAGGCTGCCTTTTTCACTTTTAACCACATCTTTTAGTTGTCCATCTTTAACAAGTGCTTCAATATTTTCATCCATTGCGGGGTTGATTGTTAATTTAGCTTTTGGAGGCAAACTTTTGTAATTCGTTATATCAAGAAATTTACCATCTACATCAATTTCAATCACTTCCTCATCAAAACCATCAAAATCTAACCGTAGATCTCCTAAAAGACCGTAGCTTGCATATCCATGCTTACCAACTTTCCGCCCTAAATATGCCTTATTCCCATGATTGTCATAAATTACGGGAACGATATTAGCATCGAACATAGTCTGCCCATCCCCACCTTGAACAAAAATTGGTGAAAACTCTATTTTACTGACTCCTGAATAGTGCTCTTTAATATAAGTTGCAAGTTGTTCTTCCAATAAACGAAATCCGCGTTTGTAAAGTTTTACTCCTTTATCGTCTAAAACGTCACTGACATTATACGGCGAGTTTTGATATTCAATCCATTTTGTTATACAGTAGCCCCCTCCTGAAACTAGAACGAACAAAATTGCCAGAACGACAATAATCTTTTTTCTCATAATTATACCTCCATTACAGTATTCTATAAAACAAGGCTTTCAGCTATCACTTTCCTACATTGTAGCATAATTTTTGGCATTATCCTCCATTTCTTTTTCAATCACTTCAACCAAAAGGGGAGTACTTAGGTCATATCGATAAATTATCTTTTTGTTTTAGACCTTTTAATCCATTGAAATCCCAATTTGTCTGTTATCTACATGAAGTCCAAGTATCTATCTTTTAAATTCGTCTCATATTACCTTTTCTCCTCCCAAAACAAAAAAGACAAGCTTAGCCTGTCTCTTTAACATATATTATAATTCAATAATTTTACCCGTTTCAAAGTAAACAACCCATTCGCAGATATTTTTGGCATAATCGCCGATACGTTCCAAGAAAGAAATAACCTGGAAGTAATCACGACCTGTAACGATGGCTTCAGGATTTTTCTTGATTTCTTCCGTAGCCAGGTCACGAATGCTATCGAAATAATGGTTGATTTTTTCATCCATAGCTGCTACCTCATAGGCTTGATCTACAGAACCATTCAGGTAGAGATCAAGAGCAGCTTCAACGAAATTTTTCACATCGCGGCCCATCTTTTTAATTTCGTCCTCGACGGCTGGAATACGCTGTTCACCCTTCATACGAATAGCCGCTTTTGCAATGGATACCGCATGGTCTCCCATACGCTCTAAGTCTGAAACAGCCTTGAGAACGGTCAAGACAGTACGAAGGTCTTGAGAAACAGGTTGTTGGAGGGCAATCATTTCAAATGATTTCTTTTCCAATTTCACTTCATATTCATTTACTTCTGCATCATCTTCGATGACTTCCTTTGCCAAGTCACGGTCATGCGTGACAAAAGCACGCACCGTGCGGTTGATTTGTGAGAGCACTTCTTGTCCCATTGCGTAGAACTGATTGTGCAATTTCTCCAAATCTTCTTCAAATTGAGATCGTAACATCATTCAACTCC
>ERZ772956.579-NODE-579-length-27076-cov-4.286407_pt1 | contig 27076 bp, 20 predicted proteins | sample MGYA00580683_ERZ772956 | MGnify/ENA primary metagenome ERZ772956 (study PRJEB29015, sample SAMEA2738077) | human oral metagenome | biome: human oral; feature: human-associated habitat; material: saliva | place: China | collected 2212 ... | reverse complement strand
CCCCTGACACGGGGATTTTCAGTCCCCTGCTCTACCAACTGAGCTACCCAGCCATTGGTGCTTCGAAAAGCTTATTTACTATAACAGACTGAAGCGCTCCGTCAAGCGGGCAATTTATACAATCCAGAAAAATTTCCCGCCAGTGAGGTCAAATTCAACGGTCATACCTTTTATGGCAAAAAACGCCTTGATTTGCTCCTGTGTTTTTTCAAGGGTCTGACCATCGTTTTTCTCGTCAGAAAGCACCTCTATCCAGAGAGTTTGCTTACCACATGTATCACGCAGGTGGATTTTGCTTAAAAGTCCCTGTTGTTCGAGCCTTTCATTGAGATGAATGAGGTCAAAGAAGTTGACAACTTTTGGCATGCTAACTCGTTTCTCTAAACGCTTGCTCTTAAGCATACACGTTTGCAAATTGGTACAATAGATGACTAGCTTGAACTAGGTCAGCGGTCGTTGCTGCCTCCACTGAATAAACTATTCGAGGGGAAATTATGGCCTTTACGAGAAAAGAATTCTTGTCACTTTCAGCCTTGGGCGCTGCAGGAACACTTGCAGCATGTACACCACAGCCAAGGACAACTGAGACTCAAGATCAGCCTGCAGCTAACGTAGACCTTGAAGAGTTTAAGTCGCTTAAGCTGGATATGACTCAGTGGAGTTATGATGAGGATAATGACTGCTACTATCAGCTGGGCATTCAGTACTGCACTAAGCCCGCAAGCAAGTCAGTAAACACCCTCTCTGTCTTTGTTCCTGGTAAGTATTTCTCGGGAGAGAAAAAGGGTTCTACCTATGTGTGCGAGATGAACGAGAAGACCGTTGTTGGTAACTTCACCGCTCGTACCGCACCAATTGTTATGCCAATTAATACGGCAACCTTATTCCCTCAAAGTGCCCCTACAACATATGCGTACGAGGGTTTAGCACCGTATCTTGAGGCCGGCTTTGTCTATGTCTACGCAGGCTTCCGTGGTAGAAGTGCAGGCTATGACTCAACTACAGGTTCTGACGAGCTCTACGCAGGCGGATCTCCTTGGCCAGCAGTAGATTTTAAGGCTGCTGTTAGATACCTGCGCTACAACAATGAGCTACTCCCTTGTAACACATCAAAGATTTTTGTATTTGGTTTTGCAGCTGGCGGAGGCCTCTGCGCGGTACTGGGAACCTCGGGAGATTCTCCACTGTACACGCCATACCTTAAGGCTGTTGGCGCTGCTACACATAGCGAGAAGGGTGAGCAACTTTCAGACTCTATTTACGGCAGCGCTTCATGGTGTCCTGCGACTTCGTATGACCTTGCAGACGCAGCGTATGAATGGTCCGCTGGTCAGTATGCAGATGCTGTAGATTCTCGTGCTGAGGGCGTATGGACTCAGCCTCTTTCTCAGCATTTAGCTGGCGCTTACGCTGAGTTTGTAAATGGAATGGACTTCCTCGACACCAACGATAGTAAGGTCGTTCTTGATCAGACTAACTCTGGCGTCTATACCGCGGGAACATACGCAGATCTTCTCGTCAGCGAGCTTGAGACATCTGCAAACAACTTCATTAAGGACAACGCATTTCCTTACACATCTACACCTCAGCGTCTGGAAGAGCCTACATTCCCAGGCGATCCAAACTTGGCTACGGTTCGTGGAACGGATAATGCAACTCCAGCTACTCAGCAAGTTCAGTCCATCATCTACGACACAGCTGAGCATTACTTTGCTTCGTTGAATTCAGAGTCCATCTGGATTGTGTATAACCTTCGTCGTCAGAGCGTTGATATAGAGAATCTCAGGGATTTCTCGCGCGTTTTAAGAGGTGCTGCGCTTTCTGTTGGAGCGTTTGATGCCCCAGATAGAAGCACGCGCGCAAATCAGCTCTTTGGCGTTGGAGAGCAGAGTACTCTCCACTTTGATGAGCAGATTTCAAATCTTATTAAAAAGAATCTTGATACCTACATGAAGCTGGGTGAGTGGAAGTCTAGCTATGCTAATGACTGGTCCTCTGACTTAAATAAGGCGGATACGCTTGAGAATGACATTCCAACTCGTGTTGATATGTTCAATCCGCTGTACTTTACCAGCGCATCTTATAAGGGCTATCAGACAGCATCAGTTGCTCCTTATTGGCGCATTAATGAGGGCGCTCAGAACACAGATACTTCCATTTGCACCTCGTTCAATTTGGGCCTATCTCTAAAGCATTTCTCGGGCGTGAACAGTGTTGATTACACGCTTGTTTGGGATAAGGGCCACGTTCTTGCCGAGAGAACAGGCAATGCAATTGCCAACTTGGTGTCTTGGATTGTCTTGTGTGCGTCTGCTTAAAGGGGAGGTCTTAGCGTGTTCCAGACAAAAAATCGCCGACTGTATGGTGTTGTTGTTATTGTTGTGCTTGCGGTGGGAGCAATATTCTTCTCTCTATTTAGAGGCGCTGATAAATCTCAGTCTCAGGCAAGCTCGCAATCGCAGCAATCCCAACAGACGCAGCAAACGCAGTCTCAGAGCTCACAAAATAAGGGCTACATTGATTCTGTAGCAGCGGATGACCCTTATGCAAAGGGTGTCCATCACGTCCGTATTGTGGTAAAGGACTACGGCACCATTGAGGCTACATTGAACGCAAATGTTGCTCCAATTACGGTCTCAAACTTTGCTCATCTTGCTGAGTCTGGCTTCTATAACGGCCTTACGTTCCATCGCATTATTGACGGCTTCATGATTCAAGGTGGAGATCCTAAGGGCAATGGCTCAGGCGGTTCTGAGAATAAGATTAAGGGCGAGTTTACGCGCAATGGGGTCGAGAATAACATCTTGCATACACGCGGAACTATTTCCATGGCTCGTGCTCAAGATCCAAACTCTGCAAGCTCGCAGTTCTTTATTATGCAGGCCGACAATACGTCTTTAAATGGCAACTATGCAGCATTTGGCACGGTTACTAGTGGTATGGATGTTGTTGATGCAATTTGTAAGGCAGTTACTCCAACGGATTCAAATGGAACAGTTTCTGCATCAGAGCAACCAGTTATTGAGTCCATCACAATGATTGATTAGATTCCTTATATAAAAGATTTGTTATGCTACTGAATGACCTGCAACAATTTATAAAGTTGCAGGTCATTGGCTTAAAATACGCTTCTCATGGTATACTATTGTTATCCGAGAGGAGTGGTGTTATGCGAGCTGTTGGCGAGTTTTGCGTTCACCCAGGTCAGGGCGTATGTCTTGTTGAAAATGTAGTTTCGGAGCCTACTCCGGCCTACGTTTTGTCTCCTATTGGGCAAAAACATCCTGTTCAGATTGTATTTCCTCTTAATCAAGAATTTAGACTCCGCGATCTTATGACGCGTGATGAGGCAACAAATCTTGTTGATATGTATCCTCAAATTGAACTCATTACCTTTCACATCCACAATGCCTCTCTTGAAGAATCACACTTTAGGCATGCTATTAGGGAAGGTTCTTGTAAAGACTCCATTAGTATTGCTAAAACATTTAGAGCGCGTATTGATAACGCGCGCTCGCTTAATAAGAAGCCACCTGTTTCTCACGAGAGAATTTTTAAGATGGCCAGTAATCGCGGTCTTTATGAGCTTATCACAGCACTTAATTGCACCGTTGAAGAGATTCAGAAGGTATTTAGTTCACGTTATGGCGTAGAAATTGGAAAAGCATAGCGTACAATTAAGCCATCCGTTCAAGAGATGGGAAACTATGACTCCAGAAACATCCGCTAATCGCGCTGTTGTCACTGTTTTGGGCAGCGACGCTCCTGGAATTGTTGCGGCAATTTCTTCTACGTTGGCTGAGTCAAACGCAAATATCCTTGATATTGCTCAGACAATTTTGTCTGGTATTTTTACCATGACCATGCTTGTTGAGCTGAAGGACACTGAATCTTTCTTGAGCCTCAAAGAGCGTCTTGATGCCGTCTCAGAAAAGCTTGGTGTACAAGTAAATATGCAGCGTGAAGAGGTCTTCACGTTTATGTATCGTCCATAAAGAGGTAGTGTTTTGTCAGAGCTTTCAACTGAAGAACTCATTGCTCAGAAGCAGTCTTGGCTTACTCAAGATGCATCAAATCTGAAAGTAGATATTGTCTTTTCCGATATGGATGAGACATTTTTGCATACCGATAAATCTCTTGATGATAACAATATGGCAATGCTGGATCGTTTGGCTGAGCTAGGTATACCTTTTGTGCCTTGTTCTGGTCGAGCTTTTAACGTGCTGCCAAAAGAGGTTGTGAATCATCCTGCTTCTAAATATGTGGTTTCTTGCGACGGCGCTGTTATCAGAGATCTTTCCACTCAGACTGTTCTTCACGAGTCCACAGTGACAAAAGAGCAGGCTCTTGAGTTGTATCAAAAACTTAAAGAGTATCCAGTTACGTTTGATATTTTTGCGGACGGCGGTGTCTATCAGGAGCGCTCAAGACACAATTTAATTACACAGCTTGGTATTCCTGCAGACCACGCAGCATTTATGCAGCGCTCTCGCACACCTTTTGATCAAAGTGTTGAGGAGTTTATTGAAGGCGTTACTACCATTGAGCGTCTTGGTTCCTACTGGTCTGTTGCGGAAGGCGAGAAGTACCAGGCACTTGTAGCAGATGCTGTAGCTTCGGTAAAGGGACTCAGTGGCACAGCTTCCATGAGTATGGGAATGGAAATCCTGGTTGAAGGAACTTCTAAGGGTGCAGCGCTTCAGTGGCTCTGCAACTATCTTGGCCTCTCTACAGAGAACGCCGCAGCTTTTGGTGACTCGCTCAATGATGTCGCCATGCTTTCTGCGGCGGGAATGGGTACGGCAGTTGCCAACGCTCGTCGTGAGGATTTTGAGGCAGCAACCTATATCACACTCACTAACGATGAGGCGGGTTTCTCGCGATTCTTAACGTGGGCACTTGGAGAGTAGTGCTTTAGAGGTTTCTCGCAATATGATATTAAAGAAAAAGCCGGCAGAGATATATCTGCCGGCTTTTATAGTGCGTGTTAGTAGAAGCTACACGTACAGGAGAGCTTAGTGCTCATGGTGTGGAGCGTGCTCCTCAAAAACATCGTCGTCAACTTCTTCTTCATCCAGCTTGAGAGGACGGAAGCTTGCGGTGTCACCACCAACATAGTCTGCAACAGTAGCTGCATTCTCAACGCGCTCCTTGTGCAGAGCCTCTGCGAAGATGTCCTCATCTTCCTCAATCTCGGCAATGCGCTCTTTCATAGGAGCCTCGACAAGTGGCATAGAACCCGTCTGAGCTACGTCATCAAGCATGATACGAGTGAGCTTCTGCTCACGCTTAACCTTGGAGAACAGAGGAACGTACTCAAAGACAATGTTAGAGTTCTCAAGACCATACCAGCGAGCAGGGGAGCCGCAAACGCGACGAATGAAGTACTTGAGCTCAAGGCAGCGAGCATCAAAACCGTTAATATCGGTTTCTGGAGCTAAAACCTTGCGCAGGAGGCAGAACCTAAAGTCACCAATCTCGGAGTGTTCCTTGTAGATGGAATACTTGTGATTCTGTGGAGCAAGCTGATTGTTCTTAATCAGTTCTCCAACAATCTGATACAGATAGGTGTTAATACGCTGGTTTACCCTAAAGCCAAGACGCAGGGTGATCTTGAACAGGAAGTCTGTACCAAAGTCGTTGATGATAAACTCACGGGTATTTGGATCGTCTGTCAGCGAAATGTTGATGAAGTAGTAAGCCTTTGCGCGCTTAGGGCGCTTATCCAAGATGGAATAGAGAATATCTCGGTCTAGCTTGTCAAATGAAGAGTCATTAGTCAGGAAGACCAGGTTATCTGCAAGAGTTGCATAGTCTGTATCGTGGCTGAGGCTACGGAGCTGGTCAATGTATTTATCGACAGGCAGGTAAACGCTCTGAGTTCTCTCAACTGCAGTACCACGACGCCAGACAAACATAACAACAAAAATTGCGGTAGCCATAAGAACGGTAAAGTAGCCGCCGTGGAAGAACTTGGTAAGGCTTGAGAAGAAGAACATAGCCTCGATAGCACCAAAGAAAAGAATGAATGGAATGGCAGCCCATAGCCGCTTTCTGATAACAGCCAGGTAGGTGTAGAGCAAGATTGAGGTCATCAGCATGGTAACGGTAATTGCAAGACCGTACGCTGCTTCCATGTGCTCAGAGCTCTGGAAGAGAAGTACAACGCCAATGCAGCCAACCCACATGATGTTGTTTACAAGTGGAATGTAAATCTGGCCCTTTGTTGTGGAGGGGTAGTTGATCTTGATATGGGGCATAAGGTCAAGCTTAATTGCCTCAGAGACAATGGAATAAGAGCCAGTAATCAGTGCCTGAGAGGCAATAATTGCAGCAAGCGCAGAGAGAATAACGGCAAATGGTCTAAGCTGACCAGGAAGCATTTCAAAGAAAGGATTGAGGTCTTTGATAGCGTTTAGCGCGGTGTCATTGTGGTTAGTGATGATCCATGCACCCTGTCCAAGGTAGTTCAGAATCAAGCAGACCTTAACAAAAGGCCAGCTTACGTAAATATTGCTCTTGCCAACGTGACCCATGTCAGAATAAAGTGCCTCTGCACCAGTGGTACAAAGGAAGACACTACCTAAAACCATGAGGCCAGCTGCGTTGAGCTTGCCATCAAAGAGGAAGAGAATGCCACGGATTGGGTTAAGTGCTCGGACAATGCTGATGTCAGCAAGCATGTTCATAACGCCCATAGCACCCAGGAACAAGAACCAAAGGGTCATGACAGGACCAAAGGCCTTACCAATGGTAGAAGTACCTGCCTTTTGCAGAGCAAAGAGCGTGCAGAGAATGGCAATGGTAATCATGACAACAATGTGCTGATTATCACCAATAATAGCATGAGCTGCAGGAATAGTACGCAAACCCTCAATAGCGGTGGTTACCGTAACAGCTGGGGTCAAAATACCGTCAGCAAGAAGAGCTGCGCCACCAATCATGGCAGGAATAATCAGCCATTTGGCGCACTTTTTAACCAAACTGTAGAGAGCAAAGATTCCGCCCTCATTGTGGTTATCTGCCTTCATTGCAACCATGACGTATTTAACGGTTGTAATGAGTGTCAGCGTCCAGATAATGAGGGACAGAGCACCCAAAACAACATCGGTATCCATGGTTAAAAGACCACCGTTACCAGCAATAATTGCCTTCATGGTGTACATTGGAGAAGTGCCAATGTCACCGTAGACGATGCCAAGGGTAACCAGCACCATGCCAGCACTTAGAGGAATGCCAGTTGATTTCTTGGCTTTGTCCTTAGAGAAAAGCGCATGAAATGCAGCTTTACTTGTATTCATCTATCAATCCTCTCAACAGATGATCGGTTCAGTTCGTCATCATATGTTAGTCCATATACCTGGTTATAACTAGACGAATGTACAAACGTACTTATTTTGCCTGCAAGCGGAAAAATTTACTCATTTTCCCGCGGTTTTCTCGAGATTTTATATGCGTGGTGAATCTTCTGATTTCTTGAAAAGTCCTCCGGAATAGTTTCACTTGTGATGTCTTCGATGATGACGCCAGCTCGCTGGATCTTCTCGATATCTGGTTTAAAGGTGCGCAGATTGCACGAGAAGATGGCAACGCTGCCGCGAGTCAGAAGGCGAGAAATGCCAATGATGAGCTCCGCGTGGTCTCTCTGGACATCAAACGAGCTCTGCTTCATGCGCGATGAGTTGGAGAAGGTAGGAACATCGCAGAAGATGACGTTCCAGCGGTTTTTGGTGTGACGCATCTCGGTAATCCAAGACAGAACGTCTGCCTGGACAAACTCGTGCTCCTCTCCGTCAAAGCCGTTACGCTTCATGTTGCGCTTGGCCCACTCGAGCGAAGGTTTGGAAAGGTCAACAGTAGTAGAGTGGAGTGCACCGCCGTCTGCTGCGTAGCAGGTAGCGGTACCTGTGTAGGCAAAGAGGTTGAGGAAGCTCTTAGCGGCGCCGGCACTCTTCATGAGCTCGCGAATCTCTGCGCGCGTATCGCGGTGGTCTAGAAAGATTCCACAGTCCAGTCTGGATGCAAAGTTAACCTCAAAGAGTAGGCCGCCCTCATCGATGAGCAGCATTTCTTTTCTTGAGTTGTCGGCTGCGCTGCCCTCGTCAGAGTACTGAGAGCCACCTTTTGCATGCGTTCTTGTTCGTAGATTTACGTTTGAGCTGGGTACGCCTAGAATGCGAGGAGCCAAAGCTAGGACGTCTAGGAGGCGGCGCTTTGCAAGGTCTGGATCAATTTCTTTAGATGCAGCGTACTCAGAGATTTGCAACCAGGTAGTTGGCTTTGTGGCGCCCTTGTAGATGTCAATGCTGACGGCATAATCGGGCAGGTCAGCGTCGTATACACGGTAGCATGAGACATCGTTTTTACGAGCCCACTTAGCGCGCTGCTTGGCCACCTTAGTAAGGCGTGCAGCAAACTGATCGGATGCAGGAACCAGCACGCTTACGGGCTGGTTATTAACCATGACAGTGGGACCTGCAGGAACCGAGGTTGACTCGGAGTTGCTTGCTGTTACCTCAGACGCACCAGCCTCGACTTCCTCAGCGATTGCGGCAGGGTAGGAGCGCATGGTGGCAATGGAGTTGCCCACGTAAACAGAAAGCGTCTGCGCTGGAGTTGCTCTGAGCACCGTATCGGTATTTGTATCGCTGGTAAGAAGCGTGCTTGCCTGTCCCGCAAAAAGTCCAAGCGTAGCGTAAGCAGAACCCTGAAGTGTGGTCTCTTCTTTGGTCCAAGAAAGATCTGCAACAACACCTGTGAAGTGCTCTGCATGTTTGAGCAGCTCAGACGCTGGCAAAAACTGTACGTCCGCCTTGAGACTGCCTGCGCGAAGCGTGTAGAGCACAGCCTCCTTAGCCTTTGGGCGAGGGTCTGCTGCATAGAGAGTCACCTGGCGCTCCTGGCCCTTCTCGGCACGTTCGTCGGCCTCGGCAAGCAAATCCTGCCAGGCATCGTCGTCGTGGCCAGCCCATCCCGTCATGCCCCAGCGAGCGCGCAGAATGCCCGGCGCCACGTCCAGCGCCATGCCTGCTGCCTCCTGCGCAAGCGCACCCGCTCCCGGGAACAGCAGTGCCGGCAGCGGCGCATCTGGCGAGAAGAGCGGTGCACTCGCAGCAGTTTGCGCCTGCAGGTACAGAAGAGCAGCGGCGTAGTCTAGCCTGAGCGGCGCAAACTCACGTGCCGGCCCTCGACCGCCAGTCAGACTGCGCTTAAAGAGCGCCTCACCAGCAAGGTCAATGCCAACTGTGGCGCGGTTGCGTGATACGCGCACGACAATAGTTACGTCAGGCGCAAGCGTGTTGACCATAGGACGGCTTCCGCGCTTTGCTGCAAGCCTATCTACAATGGCGTCTTTTGTTCTGACAGCAATGAAGTTGGTGTTTCTGAGTTGGTCATTTGTGCCGTGAGCGCTGACTGCAATGGTGGCATGCGGACCAATATGGTCTTCCCAAGCAATGTGGGAGAGGTCTTCGTAGAGAGCGTCTGAAGTTGCAGCGCCAACGCGATCAAGCACCAAAATGACGCGAGACGTGAGGCGAGACCATAAACAGACGCGGTAAGCATCGGCAAGTGAGCCGTAAAACGCAACCTGTCCGCCAAGAGGGCGCACCTTTTTGATGCGCAGGCCATCAAGCTCCTGTGCAAGAAGCTTCTCAAAGCCTTTTGGACACGTTGCAAAGAACTCAAGTTCTTGAGACATCGGGACACCTTTCGCCCGTAGGAATTGAATAGGTACTGACCTACATTTTCCCATGTTTTTCTCGCTACATGGTTGGGGAGAAGAAAATACATCAAGAACCCGTGGGTTGCTCTCGGACAAGAACCCGTGGGTCGCTCTCGGATAAGAATCCGTGTGCCGCGCGGCCACAAGCAGCGGCTCTTCGTCTAAGTCATCTCCCGCTTACCGAAGAGCGGGTAAGTTCATACATAATGTCCCAAATCAACTGTTATTTATCGCTTAAAATATGCGTAGAATCGATTACAAAGAGACGTGTAGAGCAATTTGAGGTTTGGGAGTCATTATGGATGCAAAAGTTATGGAAACATTTGAGTCCTGGCGTGCAAACGTCACCGAAGAATACCTGGTAGAAGAGCTCGCAGAGCTTGCTCAACCAGAAGCTGAGGATAAGCTGTACGACGCATTTTATCGTTCACTTGCTTTTGGAACCGCTGGTCTTCGTGGCACCATTGGCGTTGGCACTAACCGCATGAACGTCTACGTTGTTGCTCAGGCAACCCAGGGACTTGCGGATTATCTCAATGCTCACTATCACAATCCTACTGTGGCTCTTGCAAGGGATTCTCGCCTTAGAGGTGAGGACTTCCAGAAGGTTGCTGCCGGCGTTTTGGCTGCTAACGGCATCCGTGTATATGTCTACCCACGTATTGAGCCCGTTCCAACACTCTCATTTGCCGTCCGCTACCTCAAGACTTCCGCAGGTATCGTGCTTACCGCAAGTCACAACCCTGCGCCCTACAACGGCTACAAGGTATACAACGATAACGGCGGCCAGATTACCGATGAGGCTGCGGCTGAGATTTCTGCAAATATCGCGCGCGTCAATCCTTTTGACGTTAAGCCTATGGACTTTGAAGAGGGTCTGGAGAAGGGCCTGATCATTTGGACTCCAGAAGAGGTCCTGGACAACTTTATTGAGGCTATCAAGCGCGTTTCTATTCCAGGCTTTAAGGCTGCTGACGGCTACAAGGTTGTGTACACGCCGCTTAACGGCACGGGTATGGAGTGCGTCACACGCATCCTCAAGGAGATTGGCGTCAATGACGTTGACGTTGTTCCAGAGCAGGCAGAGCCAGATGGAAACTTCCCCACATGCTCCTATCCAAATCCTGAGTTCCGTGAAGCACTTGAGTTGGGCTTGAAGCTTGCCGACAAGGTCAAACCAAACCTCCTGGTTGCAACTGACCCAGATGCCGATCGTATGGGTACTGCAATCCCACACAACGGCGATTACGTGCTGCTTTCCGGCAATGAGATGGGTGTCCTGCTTATGGACTGGCTTCTTACCATGGCTGAAGAGCGTGGCGAGAAACCCCAGGATAAGGTAGCCGTTTCTACTATCGTATCCTCTGCTATGCCCGACGTCTTGGCACGTGCTCGCGGCTTTGAGATGCGCCGCGTTCTCACGGGCTTCAAGTACATCGGCGACCAAATTGATCAGCTCAAGGATGCCGGTGAAGAGGATCGCTTCCTCATGGGCTTTGAGGAGTCCTACGGCTATCTTGTTGGTACCCACGCTCGCGATAAGGACGCTATTGTTGCAACTATGCTCTGCGTTGAGATGGCATCTTGGTATGCTGCTCGCAACATGGATCTTTACGAGGCAATGGATGCCCTGTATCAGCGCTATGGCTACTACCTCAATGGCGTTGTCAACGCTGCCTATCCAGGTGCTGAGGGTGCCGCAAAGATGGCTCAGATTATGAGCGGACTCCGTAAGAACCCACTGGATATGATTGGCAACTACAAGGTTGTTGGTGTAACTGATTATGCTGAATGCGCAGAAATGCCTCGCGTCTCGGGCCTTCAGAAAGAAGCTCCTCAGACACTGCCAGCATCCAACGTTATTGAGTATAGGCTTGAGGGCGATAACAAGGTAATCTTCCGTCCATCAGGCACCGAGCCAAAGGTCAAGGCTTACCTCTTTGCCAACGGCAAAACTCGCGAAGAGGCTGAGGCGCGCATCGTTGAGCTTGGTGAAGCAGCAAATAAAGTGCTTTCATAGTAAGCCGTACCTGTCTAAGCCAGGACACATACTAACCTTCCTGTCCGGCATTCACGTTTGTGGATGCCGGATTTTTGTGTATGCACCCTAGAGGCATAGTATTCATATTCATCTTGCTACCAAAAAAGCCCCGCAGATGCGGGGCTTAGTCATGCGAAGGGTTGTGTATCTAAAACACAGTAGACTACTCAGTTGCTTTTGCCGTGACGGTATACAACGCATTTGCAGCTCCTGCAAGAGTCTCTGCAGACCAAGGGCGAGCACTCACCTCAGGAGACAGTGGATCGTAGATATTTACGGTACCATCATCATTCTTGCTGGTTACGAGTACCCAATGAGCTGTGTCGGAGCTGAGTGTATTGCCTTTTACCTCAACAAGCAGGTAGGTTTCAGCGTCAAGAAGCGTAGTGATATTGTCGGCTGAAATACTATAGCTTTCAGCAACAAGGCCAAGGTCACCCAGGTTTTTCTCGAGGAATGATTTGTTCATACCAGAATCTGTGTCCGTTGCCTTAGCAGCTTCAACAGCACCTGCGATATCTGCAGGAGTCCAGTTGGTTTTTCCTGTTAGTCCCATGTAAGCCATGGAGAGTGCGGTTGGACCGGAACCCTTTGTTGCTATGACAGACCCTGCGTAAGCCACGCCTCCCCACCTGGAGTCCCAGGTATAGAGCTGTGGCGCCTTACCCTTAGTGATTTTTTCGTCGTAGGTCTTGGCTTTTCCGTCAGAATCGGGATAGTTTGCAACAAAATCAATTGCCTCAGGATGGGCTAGTGCAAGTTCAATGAGGCTCTTATCACTGTATCTATCTGCGTGTTCTGCAATCCAGGCAAGGTTCTTATTTTGGTCAAGCTTTGCCGCAAGTGCTTTGGTTAGCTCCTCAGAAGTTCCTACTGCAACACGAGAATCAACAGCATTTACTTCTACCTCTGGTGTTGTTTCTTTTGCACAGCCACGAACGCAACTAGAAACAATAAATACCATCAAAAGAGCAGCTACAACAGCGAGTCCAATGACAATAATAGTGCGTGTACGAGAATCAATGCGTCGTATAAAAGACTGTTTTTTAAAGAGGACAGCCTGCGATCCAAGCATGTTTCTTTTGCGACGTCGAGACTGTCTATCAGAAAGACTGCCATCGCGAGATGGACGACTGTTTTGTGGAGGGCGACGACGCATCGCAGAATCTCCATAGGATCCTTGTCTTCTATCAGGTGAATCATTCAAGGGCATGGTGGCCTCCAAGCCTAAATAAATAGTTTCACTCATGATGCATCATACGGCGAGAAGTGCATAAAAACTTTTAAAAAACGGTGAAAGCAATATTCTGACCGACGAGCGGGTTATTTACACCGTTCAGCGGTTTTGCTGGCATAAATGGGTTGATAAAGTATATTCTTTTATTCACTATCATTTGTTTTCAAAATTGGTGAATTGGATTGGGGAAAGAGGGCGTCGTGAAGCATAGAAATGCTCGACAAGACGTAATTCGCGAGCTTGTTCGTAGTGAGTCAATTCGCACACAGCGAGACCTTGTTGATATGCTCAAAGATCGCGGATTTGCATGTACTCAAGCAACCGTTTCTCGAGACACTGCAGAAATGGACTTGCAAAAGCTTCCTGAGGGCGCTTATGTGCTTTCCGAAGACATGCATCTGCAGAAGATGCTTTCCGAGTTTGTGATTGGTGCCACTGCGGCAGAAAACCTCATTGTGATTCGCTGTCATCCAGGAACTGCTTCGGCTGTTGCCTTTGCCTTGGATGATGTTGAGCTTGATCACGTGGTGGGCACTGTTGCCGGCGATGATACTGTTTTGATGATTGTAGATAAAACAGACAACGCCGCAGATATCGTGCGTATCATTACTCAGCTGGGAAACGTAGACAGCATTCTATAAATTCAAACCATTTGACGAGAAACCCGTCAAGCAGCACAGCAAAAGTAGCCACAAAAATAAAAGGGAGCTGGTTTAAGCCAGCTCCCTTTTTTTGTGACGTGTAGGAAAACTTTAAGGAGTTCCGGTTCCAGTTCCCGTACCGGTGCCAGTACCTGTTCCCGTACCAGTTCCTGTGCCTGTTCCAGGGGTAGCTGGTGTAGTAGGAGTGGTAGGAGTGGTAGGAGTAGTGGTGTTGCCCTCTTCCTCTTCCTCGTCTTCCTCTTCCTCTTCCTCGTCTTTTTCTTCCTCTTTGTCTTTAGCGGAGCCGCCAACAAACTTCCAGAAGCTATCAGGCTTGTAAGAGATAGTTTCGGTAGTTTTTGGGAACTCGCTGCGAGGAACACCAGACAAGGCTGCATTCATGTAGTACGCCCAAACATACTGAGCAGTAACAAAGGTGGAGGACTCTCCGCCGCCAATAATAACGGGGTCACGACTATCTGGATATCCGCACCAAGCAACTGTTGCAAGCTGTGGAGTGTAAGCGCAGAACCAAAGGTCCTCGGAGTTATCGGAAGTACCAGTCTTACCAGCAACTGGCTGGTTGAAAGTCTTTAGGTTGTATGCATAACGGCCAGTACCAGAGGTAAGAACGCCGCTCAGAACGTTTGTAGCAGCAGCGGCAACAGCAGGACTAATTGCCTGAACTGGATTGTCCTTGTGCTCGTAGATAATGTTGCCGTTACGGTCTTCGATACGCGTAATTGCTACAGCGTCACGGCGTACACCACCTGCGGCCAGCGTTGCAAACGCCGTGCACTGCTCAATTGGAGTAACACCTTGAGAGCCCAAAGTTGTGGACAGGTAAGGCTGTAGCTGTGTACGAATGCCCATGGCATAGCACGTTTGAAGGATCTTATCGATACCAATAGCTTCTGCAACCTGTGCATATACCGTGTTGGAAGAGTAAACCGTACCCTGACGTAAGGTAATTGCTCCATAGCTGTAGTTACCTGCATTTCTAACCAGCCAGGTAGGAGTAATCTGCATAGGGGAGTTGCCGTTAAGAACAATCTCTGGATTCATGCCCTCAGAAAGGGCCGCTACCAGTGTATACATCTTAAAGCTGGAGCCCATCTGACGGTTACTGCTGGTTGCGATGTTGTACTGGCTCTTTGAGTAATCCTGTCCACCAACCATTGCTTTAATGTAGCCAGTCTGAGGATCAATAGAAACCAAAGCAGCACCCAGACGAGGATTGCCAAGCTCAGCAATACGCCTTGTAGCTGCCTCATCAGCGTCTTTCTGGAGGTCAGGATCAAGCGTGGTGTAAACGCGCAATCCACCCTGAAGAATGGTATCGCTATCAAAGTCTTCCTGAAGCAGACTACGAATATAGTCAGTCCAGTAAGGGAACTGGCCAATGTTGTCGGTCAAAGTACCAGGATTAAGTACTAAGTCCTCAGCAACAGCCTCATCGTATTGTTCCTGTGTAATATCGCCTGCGCGAAGCATACGCTCAAGAACAACGTTGCGCCTTTCTCGTGCTGCCTCTGGGTTAACGGTTGGATCATATGCAGAGGGAGCGTTTGGTAGACCTGCAAGAGTTGCAGCCTCAGCAAGGGTAAGCTCACTTGCATGCTTATTGAAGTAAATAATACTTGCAGCTTCAATGCCATAAGCACCATTACCGTAGTAAATGGTGTTGAGATACATGTTAAGAATCTGGTCTTTAGTAAACTTCTTCTCCATCTGAATAGAAATGTAAGCCTCGCGGACCTTACGCTTCAAAGAACGCTCAAACTGCTCGTTAGATAGAACGGTGTTACGAACAAGCTGCTGCGTAATAGTAGAAGCACCCTCACCGCCACCAAACAGAGAGCCAACTGAAGCGCGGAAAATACCCCAAGGGTCAATACCGCTATGAGAATAAAAACGCTTGTCCTCAGTATCAATAGTGCCCTGAATAACGTAGGGAGATATTTGATCCAACGTGACAGAACGACGCTGCTGCAGATAGAAATCAGCAATGTCGTTGCCCTTTGCGTCATAGACGCGAGTTGGCTCTGCTACCAGGTAAGCGTCAGCAGAGTTGTAATCTGGAAGATCCTCAAGCCATGATGAGACGGCTGCACCCAATGAAAGAGCAAGTGCAAGCGCGAGAAGAGCCATAAAGCCAAAGAATCCAGCAATGCCAAAACCTACGGCATGCGTTTTTGCGTGTTTACGTGCACGACGGGTTCGAATACCCATTGAGCCTCCTTGTCATAGCTCTCACTATTATAGTCTGATATTTATGTTTCAGTGAATAAAGAGTTACAACTCTGTTGTATTCTGATAGATAACATTTTTGATTGATACTATTTGTAGCAGTAACTATATGGTTTAGCAGGCTTGCGTTGAGAGGATACAGAGTGCTTCCAGTAGAAGAACAACTCCGCGTTATTACGTCAGGAACTATGCAGATTGTTCCCTTGGACGGTCTTAAAGAAAAACTCAAGAAGGGCACCCCTCTTAACATCAAGCTTGGCGTCGATCCAACAAGCCCAGATTTACATCTTGGCCATGCAGTTCCACTGCGTAAGATGCGCCAGTTTCAGGACCTTGGTCATAACGTTACTTTGATTATTGGTAGTGGCACCGCGCTGATTGGTGACCCTTCTGGGCGTGACTCTACCCGTCCTCCACTGACAGCAGAGCAGGTAGATGCTAATGCAGAGACCTACGTTAACCAGGCGATGAAGATTTTAGATCCAGAGAGAACTACCGTTGTTCATAACGGTGACTGGATTAAACCTATGAACCTTGAAACCATGCTTGGTCTTATGAGCAAGTTCACCATTGCTCGCATTCTTGAGCGAGAAGACTTCTCTAATCGCTACCGTAATCAGCAACCTATTGCACTCCATGAGTTCATTTACCCTGTTCTTCAGGCATATGATTCTGTTGTTATCAAAGCAGACGTAGAGATGGGCGGAAACGACCAGATTTTCAACTTGCTTGCTGGCCGTGACCTTATGCGCGATATGGATATGGACCCTCAGATCGCTCTGACTATGCCTCTGCTTGTGGGTACTGATGGCGCCAAGAAGATGAGCAAGTCTTACGGTAATTACATTGGTCTGACTGATGAGCCAAATGATATGTTTGGTAAGGTTATGTCTATCACCGATGAGATTATTCCTATGTACTACCGACTTTGCTCAACGCTCTCTATTGATGAGCTTGATGCTATTGACAGGAGCTTTGAGGACGGCACTGCTGATCCTTACCAGCTCAAGCGTGCTCTTGGTAGAAATATCGTTGATCTTTATCACGGTGAGGGAGAAGGCCTTAAAGCACAGGCGGCCTTTGATGCTCAGTTCAAGAACAATGAGGTTCCTGACGACATCAAGGAATTTGCCATCTCTCTTGAGGCTGATGAGGATGGCCTTATCTACCTGCCAAAGATTTTGGTTGAAGTAGAGATTGCTTCAAGTAACGGTGAGGCTCGTCGTCTGATTGATGGCGGTGGTATCAAGATTAACCAGCAGCCTCATCCAACAAAGACCTATAAGGTTGAGCCAGCAGTTCTTGAAGGAGCTCTTCTCCAGGCAGGCAAGAAGCGTTGGGCTAAGCTCATCTAGTCGGTAATGGCCACCAAATAAGGAAACTGACACATGTGGAGACAGTTTGCTCTAGCCGTAGTAGTTGTACTGGTTCTTTGTTATGTACCGGGATACCTTTTTTCTCGCGCTATTGGTACTAAACGAATGACATCCCTTGTGGTAGCTCCGCTTATTTCGGTCTGCCTCGTTGGTTTTTCTGGAATTGCCATCTACCCTCTGGGTCTAAGAGGTGTAACGCCGCTTTTGGGAGGCGTTGGTCTTTTTATTCTGATTGCTGCTGGGCTTGCGTATCTTATTCAGAAAATCAGACCCACCCAGGAAAATCAATCTCATGCAAACCTTGGTGAGAAGGACTCTCTAAACGGAGTCTTTCTCTTAGTAACTGCTGTTATCTCTACTGCAATATTCTTTGTTATTTTCCACAAGGCAATTAGAAACCCCTCGTGGTTCTTGCAGTCCGCTGATAACTATGCGCACCTTGCATACATTACAAGAAGTGTTCAGTCGGGCATTTATTCCATGCTGCATGCTGCCTTTTATACAGGAGCAAGGCCAGAGCTTCAGACTCCCTTCTTTGATGAAAGCTTCTATCCAAACGCTCTTCACTCGGTAGCTGCTGTTACTACGGTCATAACCGGTCTTAATGAAGCACTGACAGAAAACGTTGTGTGGTTTGTCTCTGTGGCAGTTATATATCCAGTGGGTATTTGCGCACTACTTCAAACAATAGGAAAGAAAAACCTCGTTGCCAGCGTTCTAACCTCATTTGTAGTTTTTGCACAGCTGGCATTTCCTCTTCGAATGGTTACTGTTCATGCAGTATTTCCAAACGTAATGGGATTCTGCGCTGTTCCTAGCGCTGTTGTACTTTTCATCTTGATGCTCAATGGTGCTGTTGAGGACAAAAATGATTCTGCTGCTGAACAGCTAAAGTCGGTTTCGTTTGTAAATCCAAGGCTCGTGCTTTTGTGTGTGATGGGTATTCTCGCCCTTGCTATGATGCATCCAAGCGCAGATTTCTTCTGGGCTATCTGTGTTTTACCTTATGTGCTTTGCAGTTTTTTGCCACGACTTACCAACTTCCTTCAAGACAAATTCACGCTTTCAAAAACAAAAGGTATTGCGCTTTTAGCGGTTATGGAAGTTGTAACAGCGGGCCTTGCGGTTGGCATTTGGGTTTTCCTGCTTAATACAAGCTTCTTGGCTCCTACGGTCAATTTTGTGTGGGAGATTTACGTCAAGCCACTTGCAGCAGCTCAAACCGTATTGAACTTTGGCTTGCTCATGAACATGCCACAAATTCTCTTTGCGGTTGCGTTCTGGATTGGATTTGTTAGCTGCATTTTGAACAAGAATTATCGTTGGCTTATTCTGGCGTTTCTCATGACGGCTGTCATTTATGTGGCAAGTCTTTCTGAGATTCTTCCTATTAAGAGGTTCTTCTCGGGATTTTGGTATACCGATCCAGAGAGAACTGCTGCGATGGTGACAATCGCTGCAGTGCCTGTTGTAATTGTTGGCATGGAAACCGCCATTACGCTTTTGTTTGATCTGATTAAACACGGAATTAAGACAGTTAAAGAAGGCAATAAAGGCGAGAAAAACAACTCAGAGAATTCTGCTTGCACCATTTCTGCAAATGGAGATCAATCATCCTGTAAGCCCTGCATGTTTATTAAAAACTCCGGCATTCTCATGTGCATTATTGCTGTGTTGTGGGGTTGTGCACTCCTAAGTCCTTGGGATTTAGCAAGCCTGCCCAGAAGAGAACGCAGTGAGCTTCGCTGGGGAATCATTTGGCTTAATGAGGTTTTTGAGCCTCGTGAGTGGACAACGTATAAGACAAGTGAGGACGAGTTTGTAAGAAGAGCTCTGCAGATTGTTGGCGATGATTTGGTGGTCAATAATCCATACGATGGTTCGTTGGTACTCAACTCACTTTATGGCATGAATATTTTCTATCGAGAGAAAGTTGAAGAAGAAGAGTTGCCACAAAGTGCGATTATTCGTACAAAGCTTAACGAGGTAGCTACTAATCCAGAGGTTCAGCAGGCGGTCCGAGAAACTGGAGCAAGATATGTCCTGTTGCTCGACTTGGAAAATCCAGCTTTGCTAGGAAATCAAAGCTATTTCTTCTCAGGCCTACAGATCACCGATGAAGATCCTGGATTTGAGATTGTTCTTCAAGAAGGACCTTATAGACTATATAGAATTACGGCCGTTGAGTAGGACTTTGGTAAGTTTTGGATGAGCGTTATTCTAAGTACCATTGCGCGAGAAACCCGATTGATGAGGAGTAGATTGTGAAAGGCATCATTCTTGCAGGAGGTAGCGGCACGAGGCTATATCCGCTGACAACCGTTACGTCTAAACAGCTTCTGCCTGTCTATGACAAGCCAATGATTTACTATCCTCTGTCTACGCTTATGCTGGCGGGAATTAGAGACATTCTTGTTATCTCTACTCCTCGTGACCTTCCAAATTTTGAAAAGCTTTTGGGTGACGGATCTGATTTTGGCATCTCTATCAGCTATGCCGAACAACCTTCTCCTGATGGATTGGCTCAGGCATTTGTTATTGGTAAAGAGTTTATTGGCGATGATGCTGCAGCTCTGATTCTTGGAGACAACATCTTCTTTGGAAACGGTCTTTCAGGACTTGTCAGAAAAGCTGCCCAACAGGCACAGACTGCTGGTCGAGCTACCGTTTTTGGTTACCACGTTGATGATCCAGAGCGTTTTGGTGTTGTTGAGTTTGACAAGAATTACAACGCTATTTCAATTGAAGAGAAGCCAACCCATCCAAAGTCTAACTATGCCGTAACTGGTCTCTATTTCTATGATCAGCGTGTTACTGAGCTGGTAAAGCAAGTTCAGCCAAGCGCTCGTGGTGAGTATGAGATTACTGATCTTAACCGTCTGTATCTTGAGGATGGCACGCTTGACGTTGTCACACTTGGCCGTGGTTTTGCATGGCTTGATACGGGAACTATGGAGTCTCTCTTTGAGGCATCAACCTTTGTCCGTACCGTTGAAACAGCTCAGGGTCTGCCGGTAAGCGTTCCAGAAGAGATTGCTTTTGAGAATGGCTGGATTGACAGCTCAAAACTCATTGAATGTGCAGAACGCTACGGTAAATCTACGTATGGCGAGCACCTTAAGAGCGTTGCAGAAGGACGTATCCTTCCTTCTGGAAAGGGAGAGTAGTATGCACGTTCTTATTACCGGTGCGCATGGCCAGTTAGGTAACGAGCTCAAACGTCTTTTTGAATCCGGTGTCTCTGAGATTGGTCCAATTCCAGAGGTTTTTGTTGAACCAGATGTTGATTATACCGATGCTGATGAACTTGATATTACCAGTTCAGAGGCAGTAAGCACGTGGTTTGACCAGCATGAACGCTATGACGTTGTCATTAACTGTGCTGCTGCAACAAATGTAGATGGTTGCGAGAGCAATTTTGAGATGGCGTTTGCGGTAAATGCGCTTGGTCCTATGAATCTTGCACGTGCTTGCAACTCTACACAAACAAAGCTTGTTCAGATATCCACGGACTATGTATTTAGCGGTAAGGAAAGCTTTCCTCGCACGGAACAAGATGCTCCTTGTCCTGTTTCTGCTTATGGTCGATCCAAATTAGCAGGAGAAGGACTTGCGCTGGCCGCAAATCCTCAGACGTTTGTGATTAGAACCGCGTGGCTTTATGGCTATGTTGGCAAGAACTTTGTGGCAACCATGCGCGCCCTTGGTGCAAAGTATTCAGAGATTAGTGTTGTTGATGATCAAGTGGGTAACCCTACCAGCGCAAATGATCTGGCTCACGCAATTTTGTATATTGCGGCCACTGAGAACTATGGCATCTACCACGCAACCAATGAGGGGACGTGCTCGTGGGCTGATTTTGCAGAGGCTATTATGGCTGGTAGTAATCTCGACTGTAAGGTTACCAGGGTAACTTCTGCTCAGTGGAAAGAGATGCACCCAGAAAGCGCTTCTCGCCCCGCGTATTCCTCTTTGGTAAATGGACATCTTGAGAGTACCATTGGAAATTGTATGAGGCCTTGGCAAGAGGCTCTTGCGACATATCTTTCGAAGGTAGAAAGAGGTTAGTGTGAAGACCTATTTAGTAACTGGTGGAGCTGGATTTATTGGTTCAAACTTCATCCACTACGTGCTTAGAAGAAATCAGGACATTCATATTTTGAACGTGGACGCCCTGACCTATGCTGGCAACCTTGAGAATCTTTCGGAATATGATCAAGACCCTCGCTACACCTTTGCTCACGTAGACATTAGGGATAAAGAGGCTCTGACGCAGCTGTTTGAGACTCATCATCCCGATTATGTTATCAACTTTGCTGCAGAGAGCCACGTAGATCGCTCTATTGAAGATCCAGGTGCCTTCGCCGATACCAATGTCATGGGTACTGTTGCGCTTCTGAGCGTTGCAGAATCTTTCTGGAATGATGGTCAGGGTTCTTACGGAGACCATAAGTATCTGCAGGTTTCTACTGATGAGGTCTATGGCTCACTGCCACTTGATGACCCAGAGGCATTTTTCCGCGAAACTACACCTTTGAGCCCTCATAGTCCTTACTCTGCATCTAAGGCTTCTGCTGATATGTTTGTAAAGGCCTGGCATGATACGTACGGATTTCCAGCGGTAATCACTCGCTGCTCCAACAACTATGGTCCTTATCAGTTCCCCGAGAAGCTCATTCCTCTGATGATTGAGAATTGCTTGGAGCACAAGGCACTTCCAGTTTATGGTGACGGACTGAATGTTCGTGACTGGCTCTACGTTGATGACCACTGCAAGGCAATTGCTATGGTTCTTGAGGGCGGCAAGCTGGGCGAGGTTTATAACGTTGGCGGTCACAACGAGCGCAATAACCTCTACATTGTTAAGCGCATCATTAGTGAAGTTGCAAGAATCACCGGTGATACTCAGATTACTGAGGATTTGATTTCTTACGTTACTGATCGAAAAGGTCATGACCGCCGTTACGGTATTGCGCCAGATAAGATTAAAGAAGAGCTTGGCTGGTATCCAGAAACTCCATTTGAAGAGGGAATTGTTACCACTATCAACTGGTATTTAGAGAACCGTAAGTGGGTTAAGAATGTAGTTTCCGGTGATTACCAGGATTACTACAAGAAGATGTATGAAGGTCGATAATGCGCACATACGATACAGAGACGCTCAAACATCTTCAGCAGGTTGAGCTGATGATTTTAAAGGACTTCGTTGATACCTGTGAGGCCAATAACATCCGTTATTTTGGCTTTGGAGGCACTGCCATTGGCGCTCTTCGTCACAAGGGATTTATTCCTTGGGATGATGATATCGATGTCTGCCTTCCTGCAGAAGACTTCAACAAGCTTTTGGATATCTATGATAAAGAGTGGTCAGAAAAGTATTCAATTATGAATACTGAGAGGGACATCAACTATCCATTCCCAACTACTCGTATCATGCTCAAGGGTACGCAGTTCTGCGAAGAGGCACTTGCTCCACTTCCGCTTGATCTTGGTATTTTCCTGGATGTCTACTGCTTTGATAACGTTTCAGATGACGAGAAAGAATACCAGAAGCAGGCATTTGACGCGTGGTTCTGGTCACATATGCGCATTTTAGTTGACGTTCCTCGTCCTGTTATTTTGGCTGACGGCATCAAAGGAAAGCTCTTAAAAGCAGCAGTTACTATGGGTAGAGGAGTTTGCAAACTGCTACATCTCTCTACTCAGAAAATGTATGAGCGTGAGCAGGAAGCCCGTAACCGCTTTGCTCATGTTAAGACAAAAAGAATTGCCTATCTTCACGATACTGATAGGTTTGTAAACACCTATCCAGTTGATGAGGTTTTTCCTGTTGATAAGCTTGATTTTGACGGAATTCAAGTAGCGTTCCCTAACCAAAATGATAAATTCCTTAGGATGCTTTACGGCGATTACATGCAGATGCCTCCAGTTGAGAAGCGTAAAAACCACTATCCAGCGCGTTTGGATTTTGGTCCCTACTAGATTCTTCTCGCTTGTAAAGCAATACATAAAAGGAAAAACGGCATCTCTTGCCGTTTTTTGTTAGATTGGCAGTCTTTGACAATCCTCTAAAGTTATTATGTTCAAAATATGTTTACACTTGTATAAATTTGAACATAGGAGTATTATTGCCAGAGTAAATTGGTTCAAAAGTTTATTCATGCAGTTAATTGGTCTTCATTTGGAGGAACCGTGGCACTGACAAAGAACGTTTTTTCCGTACTTAAAACTATTGCTCAGTCTAATGAGAAGCTCAATCAAAGACAGCTTGCAGAACATACAGACCTTTCTCTTGGATCTGTTAACTCAGCAGTCAAAACACTGGAGGATCAGGGTCTTATTGACGATAGTCTCATTACTCCAAAGGGTCTCGAAGCTCTGAAGCCTTACGAGGTCAAGAATGCCATTATCATGGCAGCTGGTCTGTCTTCTCGCTTTGCACCAATCTCTTATGAGAAGCCAAAGGGTGTCTTGAAGGTTCGCGGAGAAGTTCTCATTGAGCGTCAGATCCATCAGCTTATGGAGGCTGGTATTACTGATATCACCGTAGTTGTTGGCTATAAAAAGGAGTATTTCTTCTACCTGACTGAAAAGTATGGTGTCAAGATTGTTGTGAACCCAGATTACGCAACGAGAAACAATAACTCTACACTCTGGTATGTCAAAGAGCAGCTGGATAACACCTATATTTGCTCTTCCGATGATTACTTTACCCAGAATCCTTTTGAGCATTATGTTTCTGAGGCCTACTATTCAGCAACCTATGTGGCAGGAGAAACTGATGAGTGGTGTCTCAAAGAGGGTCGCGGCGGTCGTATTACCGGTGTAGAAATTGGTGGCTCTAACTCTTGGATTATGCTCGGCCACGTTTTCTTTGACAGACAATTCTCTAAGAAATTTGTAGATATTCTTGAAGAGGTTTACGACAAGCCAGAGACTGTTGATATGCTCTGGGAAGAGATTTACGTCCGTCACATCAAAGAGCTCTCTATGAGCATCAGAAAATATCCTGACGGCGTTATTTATGAGTTTGACTCCCTTGATGAGCTGCGTCAGTTTGACCCAGCCTTCATTGAGAATATAGATTCAGAGATTTTTGACAATATTGTTTCTGTACTCCACTGCCAGAAGAAGGACATTCACGGCTTCTATCCACTAAAGCAGGGTCTTACCAATCTGTCTGCTCACTTTATTGTGGGTCATGGTGAAGACGCCCAGGAGTATGTCTATAGACATCCAGGTGTTGGCACCGAGAAGCTTGTTGATCGCGCTGCTGAAGAGGCTGGTCTTCGTCTTGCTCGTGAGCTGGGTCTTGATAACACCTTTATTTACGAGGATCAAAAAGAGGGCTGGAAGATTTCTAAGTTTGTAAAGAACGCTCAGAACCTTGATCCTCATAATCCTGAGCAGCTTAAACGTGCAATGGAGATGGGACACAAACTGCATCACAGCGGCGCCTCACTTGATCGTTCTTTTGACTTTGTTAACGAGGGGCTTAATTATGAGAAGCTCCTGCTAGAAGAGGGTCCTATTGAGATTCCTGGTTATTATGAGCTTCGCGAGAAGGTCCTGCGTTTGAAGAAGTATGCTGACGCTGATCAGTATCCAGTTGTTATTTCTCACAATGATTTCTTCTATCTGAATTTCTTGATTGATGAGTCAGACACCTACAGCCTTATTGACTGGGAATATGCGGGAATGTCAGATGAGGCTAATGACTTTGGTACCTTTGCAGTTTGCTGTGAGCTTACTGACGATGAGGCTAATGCTGCTATTGATTACTACTTTGGAAAAGAGGCTACTTTTGAGCAGCGCAGACACTTCTGGAGCTATGTAGTCTTTGCTGGTTGGTGCTGGTATTTGTGGTCTCTGGTCAAGGAAGCAGAGGGCGAGAACGTAGGCGAGTGGTTCTTCATTTACTATCGCTATGCTGCAAACAATATTGATCGTGTTCTTTCTTGGTACGAAGACGCTCAGAACTAAGGGCAAAAGGAGAAACTATGTATTATGGTCTTTTAAGCGGTATTCTTTGGGCGGTTGATACCGTTATTCTTGGCGTTGCTCTTGGTATGAGTCCTTATGTTGATTCAGCTCAGGCGTCATTTGCCAGCGCATTCATGCACGATTTCTTTGCCGCTGCAGTTCTTTTAGTTATGATGGCTCAGAAAGGCAGACTTAAAGACACCCTTGAGGCAGCAAAAACAAAGAGTGGCCGTGTAGTTATGCTTGGCGCACTTCTGGGTGGACCCATTGGTATGAGTGGCTACCTAGCTGCTATTAACACCATTGGACCTGGTTACACCGCTGCAATTTCAGCTTTTTATCCTGCAGTTGGTTCAGTTTTAGCATGGCTTTTGCTCAAAGAAAAGATGAACTTAAAGCAGGTTATTGCCCTTATCGTTGCTCTTGTTGGTGTCATGGTTATTGGTCTCTCAACAGCAGCAGGCGAGGGTAACGGAAACGTTCTTGTGGGTATCTTAGGCGTTGCTGCTTGTGTCTTTGGCTGGGGCTCTGAGGCGGTTATTTTGGCTTGGGGTATGCAAGACGATGCTGTTGATAATGAGACTGCTCTTCAGATTAGGGAAACCACCTCTGCATTTGCATACGGTCTTCTCATCTTGCCATTGGCTGGTTCCGTTGATTTTGCCGCACAGGTTGCACTAACTCCTGCAAATGGTGTTGTCTTTATTGCTGCTCTTGCAGGTACTGCCTCATATCTCTTCTACTACAAGGCAATTGACGCCATTGGCGCTTCTCGCGGTATGGCACTGAACATTTCTTACTCTGCGTGGTCGGTAATTTTTGCAGCTCTTGCAGGTATTATCCTGCCAGCAATTATGCCTGAAGCAATTCCATCTCCATTGGTTGTAATTTGCTGCATTGTCATTATTGTAGGAACGGTTCTTTCTGCAACTCCAGACTGGAGTGAGCTCTTTAGTAAAGAGTAGGTTAGCTTTATTCAAACAAACTAAAAAGACCCGTAGCTGTTGAGCTGCGGGTCTTTTTGTGAAGAGAATAGATGGAGTTAGCCGTTACTCTTCTGGCCACTCTTATAAGCCAGGTTGATAAGCTTAGCAACGGGAGTTGGCCAGAACTTTTTGAGCATCTCAAGATCTTCCTTTTCACGACGATTGTCGTGAATAAGGTGGCTGGTCTCAGAGTCTTCATGGATTCGGTGAAGCATCAACACATGGGTGTCGTACAAAAAATCGCCCTCATGTCTGCTGATTGCCTCCCATGCTTCCCAGTCCAGGTTAGAACCAAATCCAGCCTTGAATACAGGGACGTCAAGATTGGGAAGGACCAACGTAGTGCTTGGGCAGCAAATGGCACAACCTAGTTCAAGTGAACGGCGCTTGGCCCATGACTTGCCTGCATTTTCTGGCTTTGAGAGCGAGTATAAGAGACGACGCTTTACCTTAAGCAGGCGATTCTCAAGAACCTCCTCGCCGTCACGCAGCTCGCCGTAATTGGTGAAATAAATCAGCGGGCGAGAAGAACTGTTGACGCGTTCAAGCATATGCTCTGCATAGGAAGGCTTATAGAGGTCATCCTGGTGTGCAATGGTTACCAAAGGAGTTGTGCAAACGCTGACGGCAAAGTTCCAGTCGCCGGCAATACCTCCCGGTCCAGGATTGACGTACATAGGAATGTTGTACTTCTTGCAAAGAGATTGAATGAGTTCATTTGGTGTTGAAGTAGCCAAAAGAATATTCGTAGACAGTGTTTGCTCCTTGAGCGAGAGAATGCATTCTTCTAGATAGGGACTCTCGCCATAAGCGCAGACAGCAAACGTGTGATCCTGAG
>ERZ772956.576-NODE-576-length-27175-cov-5.083186_pt1 | contig 27175 bp, 22 predicted proteins | sample MGYA00580683_ERZ772956 | MGnify/ENA primary metagenome ERZ772956 (study PRJEB29015, sample SAMEA2738077) | human oral metagenome | biome: human oral; feature: human-associated habitat; material: saliva | place: China | collected 2212 ... | reverse complement strand
TTATTACTGATGAACCCGAACTTGTAAAAGATGAAAAAGATATTTTAGAAAATAACTATTCATATTACGATAAAATACTAAGACTTATTAATATATAAAAAATATCGACTGAAACTCACTTATTTCAGTCGATATTTTTTTATCCTACGATTTTTTTAATAACAGTTTCTAAGACTTTTATTTGCTCTTTTAATTCTTCTTTTGATGCATCATTATTCAATAACTTATTCGCTAAGGCTCTCGCCTTTTTATATTCGATTTGTAATTCTGGTGTAACTTGAGAAAATTTTTCATTTTTTCTTAAATCATTATCTACTAATTTTTGTAATTTAGATTTTAACTGGTCAGTAGATTCTGGAATATTTTCTTCTTCAGTAGTCTCTTTACCTCCATTATTATTTAAGTTATCTATTTCTGATATCAACACTTTTAAGACCTCAACTGTTGTTGCTTCTTTAATTCTCTTGAAGTATTTTGTCTTATCTTGAATAAATTCTGAATTCAACACCATACTCTTAGCTTCTTTTCTAACTTTTTCTAATTCTTCAGTCGTAGACGCTGCATTATTGTTAGGCGGGGTTACTTCTGTAGAATTACTATTTTTCTGCGCATTTGCTTCCTCGAGCGTTTTTATAGCTGCAGATAATTTATTAATTCTTATCTCTAATTCATTTCTATCAGAATCAACTTTAGATAATACTTCATTCGCTTTCTTCCTTGAGTTCAACCAAGCTGTTTCTTCCCCTGTCCCGCTCATTTTATAATTAGATTCAGTTCTTAAGTCTTTTGCTACAAGATTCTGTAATTGTTCTTTTAATTTTTTAACATCTTCATTGACCGCTGGCTGTGTTCCGTTATTTGAATCTTCAACTTTTGGTTTTTCTGTCGTCATTGAATCACTATTAGAATTCTTATATACATATGTTATTTCTGTTTTTTCTCCAATTCTATCATTAAGTGCACTAATATCTTTTACTTTAACAAATGTATATCCTGCTACATCAACTTTCCCTACTGAAACTGGGAAGTGACTATATGCTTTTAATACTTTGTCTTCAGCAATCTTTTTACCAGTTTCATCTTGATATTTAAGTGTTATAGTTTTTACCGCCGGATCTACTTGTCCACCTGTTTTTTCAACAATGGCGTGTACTTTATGAGTTGTATCAAAATTAGTTCCATCCACCGCAAAAGTATAAGTGAATTTCATATTTTCTTTTAAATTACCTGGTAAAATTATTTCAGCAATTTGGAAAGTTCCGTTTCCAAGAATACCATTATTTACACCACTCTTACCTGCAAGAACCATTTTAATAAGATCGCTCTCAGCTCCTTCTATAGGCCACTCTACTCCATTTTGGTCAACTATCTTAACTTTTGTTTTTACTTCATTCAAATTAGCTCCGTAAAGGTGAACTTCAGTTTTTTTACTAACTTGATTAGATGCTACAGTTGTTTCAGTTTTTTCTATCCCGTCATTCACAGCACCAGTCCCACTTGTTCTATATGAAGTAATTGTTAAATTTGATAATACTGGTTTGCTACTATCTTGACCTTTTCCAACTACAGTAAACGTAGGTTTATCGCGTCTGTCTCTTCCATCTAACGTAGTGATATTGACCTCTTTACCATTTTGATATATTTTCACTTTATATGATTTTGAAGTATTTGTATTATTTTCCGGGAAATTAATCTTAGCTACAAAATTATTATTGCGTTTTTCATATACTACGCTATTTGTTAGTGTAGTATTTTCTTCTATTGAATCTGCATTAAATACTCTGATTTTCACATTACTAGTTGTTAAATTATTCCCTTTTAAAACTAGGCTTCCTTCTCCTCCACCTTGAAGAACTTCATTTTCTAGTGAATAATTTGATATTTTAGCTTCCTCTACAAAAGCATCTTGTGTTTTTTCTAAATATTTATTTGTTTCTGTAGCATCTACAGTTACGACAAATTTATATTTAATTTCTTTATCAGTTTCATTTTTTGGAACAGTAATAGTGTAGCTCACTTTATTAGTTGACTCAGTTAAAAATTTATCAATTGTTACATTGTCTGTTTTTACACCATCTCGATAGGCAACAAGTCCTACTTTATTTACATCTGTATTTTTAACCTCTACATCAAGTAATAATAATCCACCTTTACCTGGCAATTTATTCTGAACTATTGCTTCTTTAACGGCTACTATATTACCATCTTCTGTTACAGGTTTTTCTGGAATTGTTCCTGGCTTACTCTCTTCTGGTTTTTCTGAAGCTGTTCCCGGATTGCTTCCTTCTGGTTTGTCTGGGGCTGTTCCCGGGTTGCTTCCTTCTGGTTTTGTTTCCGTATTATTTTCTCTAGGAGGCGTTACCTTCCCTCCTACTTTTTCAGCAACAGCATTAACTTCTTCAATAGTTTTTGCTCTATTTAACTCTGCTCGTAATTTTAACTTATCTTCATTATCTTTATTTGAAGAAACAATTAGTTTTTTCACTTTTGTTTTTTCACTTCCAACAAGTGCATCATTAGTTTTTTCTGTTAAGTTTGAAATAGCTGTTTCCAATTGTTCTTTAGTCGAATTAGGATTTCTAAGTATTTTTTCAGCTTCTGTTCTAGCATTTATCCACGCATTATTTGCTGTCTGATTGCCTTCATTAGCCACATACCCTTTTTCAGTTCTAAGTTCTCTATTTGTTAATTTTTCAAGTTCAGCACGTGTTTTACTCAAATCTTCTTTTGTTATTTCTTCTTTTTTTAATTCATCTAAATCTATAGAATCATAAAATTCATCTGTTCCTACTTTATACGGGATGAACTCTCCCTCCTCTTCTTTTAACACAAGATTATTAGGTAATACTTCGTCTCCTTGTCCTTTAACCTTAATAATATACTCTTCTCCAACAGTTAACTGAACATTAGATAACATACCGTTTTCACTTGTAGCGACTACTTTATCTTTTGGATTATTTTTATTAATAAACTCAACTGTCACCTCGTTTAATTCAGGAGTTTTCCCATTTCTAACTAACATTTCAGGAATAACGCCTTTTTTAAGTGGTTTCTCATCTACTCTTGATTTTTTAATTTTTTCTAATGCTGTCGTCAAGTTTCCAATATACCCTTTTACATAAATTGGTAATGTCTCAGATTTAGCAAGTTCCTCTTTCGCTGAAGTTACGATATCTGTTAATTCTTTATTAGGTGTTTTTTCTAATTCTGCTTCCGCTTCTTTTATTTTTTCTTTTAAATCTGTTTTCAAATAATTTAAATCTACTTTTTTCACAACAAATACGGGAATCTTAGTTCCGTTGTAATCTGTAAGAGTATATTTTCCTTCAGAGTCTATATATGTAATAACTCCATTCTCTGAAACATTTAAGTTTACTGAATCTGGCTTGAACTCCCAGTTGAATTGATCGTTTTTAGAAACATTTACAATATAATCTACCCCATTTACTTTTGCTTCTACATCTAGTTCAACTATACCATCTTTATTAGAACGAGCATTTTTCAATGTTGTAATTTTAGTTCTAATACCATTAACAGACAATTCAACATTTTCTACAGGATTTCCATTTTCATCCACTACTTTGTAGTACGATTTAACAGTTTTAATTTCATTATCATTTTTTCTTTCTTCTTTAAATTCTATTATCCCTGTACTATTTGCAGTTATTATTTTATTATCAATACTTACAATATTTCCATCATCATCTGTGTTGAATATTACATTTTCTCTATTAAATGCAGTATCCCTTTTTTCAATTCTTAACTCATATTTTTTATTAGGTTTAAGTTGATTTGACATTAATGTTAATGTGCCATCTTCTCCTGTTCGTGCTTGTCTCACAATATTAGGAATTAATCCATCGAATTCATAAAGTCTAAATGGTGCGTCTTTTATTGCTTTGCCTGTACTATCTATTACTTTAGCCGTAATACCATCTAATGTCTCTATATCATTTTCTTTAGGAGTTTCCTCTTTTTCAACTTCCTTCACTTCTATATTTTGTATTATTTCATTTGTCTTAGCGTTAAATAATACTGTATATCCTTCTTCTTCACGCGCTACAACGTCAATTTCATCCATTTGATATTTTTCGTTATCATTTAGAGTAACTGTATAAACTTCATCTTTTGTAAGTTCTACTCCACCTATCATTCCTAGATTAGTATCTTTCTGTATTACTTCATTTTCATTTTTCTTATTAATAAATGCAAATGTTAACTTAGTTAACACAGGTTTATTTTTGTTTGTTACAACAATACCATCAACTTCTAATTTTTTAGGTTCAACAACCTTTTCTTTTATATTTAATTTTATATTATTAACATCAATGTTAGTTTCTTCAGATTTATAATCTTCTTTATCTACATATAAAACTTTTAAATCAACTGAGAGTGTTTTATTAGCAAATTCTTTCATAACCTCGTCAGTTACACTTAAAATAACTTTATTTGTTTTTTCATCATAACTTGCTTTTACTTTATCATTATCTGAAGTTACTTTAATCGACCCTTCTTTTGCATGTGATTTCAATCCTATAATAGGCATATCCATTTCAACAGAATTACTATCTAATGTATATTCTCTGTTTAAATCAACATGCTGTTTAGAAAGATTGACATATTTTAATGATGTTAGTTTTTCTAATGAAGAGTAATCGCTAATTTTATTACCTTCTACGTTTACATCTGATAATTTAGTTAACTTACTAAAATCAATTTCAGAAATATTATTGTTACGTAAGTACAATTCTGTTAGTTCTACTAAATCTTTCACTACTGAAACATCAGTTATTTTATTTTTATCAAGATAAAGGATTTTTAGATTTTTTGCATTATTTAACACAGATATATTTTCAATTTTACTATCATTTGCCATGAAAGTTTCTAAATTCACAAGATTTTTTAAGACTGAAATATCTGGAATGTTAGCATCAGATAACCCTAGCAATTTAAGTTTAGTCAAATTAGTAATAGCTGAAATATCACTTATTCTTTCTTCACCGATATTTCTAGCGAAATCTAATGATTCTAAATTCGTTAAATTCTTAACTGCATCAATATTTTTTATTTGGTTATGTGATAAGAACAGATGTTTCAAGTTGGTCAATCCTTCAATTGGTGAAATATCAATAATATCATTATGTGATAATCTCAACAGTTCTAGGTTCTTCAATCCTCTTAGTGGAGATATGTTTCTAAGTGCTCCTCGGGAATCATCTGGGTTTCCTGAAATAGTTAATTGTTTTAAATTAACAGCTTTCTCTAGTCCAACTATACTCTTAATTTGTTGATCACCTACAAATGATTCAAAAGTTTCTTCATCAAAGCCTCTTATAGCAAAAGATTCCAACTGTTCCATATCTTTTTCATATATTTCTGTATCATTTTTATCTTTTCTATAATTTTTATCTTTAATTTTAATGTTATATTCTCCAGCTAATCCATCATCTTCTTCATCTACACCTTTATAATCTTTCAACTTTTTAAGTAGAATTCGTTTTAAATTAGCATCTTCAAATTTTACTACTTTATTTTCTTCCTTCTTCTCAGGTTTATTTTGCTTGTTAGGTTGTTCCGGTTTCACTTCTTGTTTTGGTTGTTCCGGTTTTACTTCTGGTTTCGGTTGCTCTGGTTTTACTTCCGGTTTTGGTTGCTCCGGTTTTACCTCTGGTTTTGGTTGTTCCGGTCTCACTTCGGGTTTTGGTTGTTCCGGTTTTACTTCTGGTTTCGGTTGTTCCGGTTTTACTTCTGGTTTCGGTTGCTCCGGTTTTACCTCTGGTTTCGGTTGCTCCGGTTTTACCTCTGGTTTCGGTTGTTCCGGTTTCACCTCTGGTTTTGGTTGCTCTGGTTTTACTTCCGGTTTTGGTTGCTCTGGTTTTACTTCCGGTTTTGGTTGCTCTGGTTTTACTTCTGGTTTCGGTTGCTCCGGCTTAACTTCTGGTTTCGGTTGTTCTGGTTTTACCTCTGGTTTTGGTTGCTCCGGTTTTACCTCTGGTTTTGGTTGCTCCGGTTTTACCTCTGGTTTCGGTTGCTCCGGTTTTACCTCTGGTTTTGGTTGTTCTGGTTTTGGTTGCTCCGTTTTTACCTCTGACGTTGGTTTAACTTCTGTTTTTTCTGGTTTTACTTCTGGTACTAAATTATCTTCTACATGATACTTAACATCTACCCTTAAACTATTACCTGCAATATTAATTGTTTGTGAAACACTTTTTTCCACTATTGCTGTATTAGGTAAAGTTTTTTGTCCGTTTGATATTAATTTTTTAATTGTTTCTAGCTGTTCTTTTGTTACTTTCTTTTCTATTTTTTGTCCAGCTTTTATACTTTCAATGTGATATGAAGCTACTCTATTACCATTTAACATTACATTTACATCTACATCTGTTAAGTCTTTAGTTGCACCTAGCTCAATTACTGCTCCTCCATCTCTTTCTAACACACGTACATTAATATCTTTATTGGCCTGTACTTCTATATTTTCTTTTGCTTTCAATAATTGTACATTTGCTTGAGATGAAACCATTAAACTTGCAGCTATCATTACTGAAGCTACTCCCATACTAAATTTTCTAATTGAAAATACTTCTCTTCTACTAAATAAATTTTTCATACTTTTTCTCCATAATTATAAATTTATTTTATATTTTTTGTTACACTACACCTACTATAATATACTAATATAAGTGCAGTTTCAACACCTCTTTCAGCTATAAAAATAAGTCTAAATAACGTATTTTTTTATTTTAATTACCATTTTCTTTGTAATAATACAATCGGAAACTAAAAAATATTATATTATCATTATATTCAGAAAAATAATAATTTTTTCACTAAATAACTAAGTAAATAATAATGGAAATCAAAAAGAGGCTAGAAATCCTTTTTAGATTCCTAGCCTTATAATTTTTATTCTATACTAATTTTACAAAATATCTCAATGTTCTAATTAGTTGTGCAGTGTATGACATTTCGTTATCATACCAAGAAACAACCTTAACCATTTGATTTTTACCTTGTCCAATAACTTTTGTTTGTGTGGCATCAAATAATGAACCATAACTCATTCCTATTATATCTGAAGATACTATAGGATCTTCTGTATATCCATATGATTCATTAGCTGCTTTTTTCATAACTTCATTTATTTCTTCTACTGTAGCATTTTTTTCAATAGTTACAAATAATTCTGTTAACGAACCAGTTGGAACGGGTACCCTTTGGGCTGCTCCATCTAAACGTCCATTTAACTCTGGGATAACTAATCCTATAGCCTTGGCAGCTCCTGTAGTATTAGGAACTATATTTTCTGCCGCTGCTCTTCCACGTCTAAAATCTCCCTTATTATGAGATCCATCTAAAGTATGTTGATCCCCAGTATATCCGTGGATAGTTGTCATTAAACCATGTACAATACCGAAGTTATCATGCAGAGCTTTTGCCATTGGAGCAAGACAGTTTGTAGTGCATGATGCACCTGAAATTACAGTCTCTTCTCCAGTTAATATTTCATGATTGACATTATATACAATAGTTTTAACATCTGAGCCACCTGGTGCAGAAAGTAGTACTTTCCTAGCTCCCGCTCTTATATGCGCTTCAGCTTTTTCTTTACTGTTAAAACGTCCGCTACATTCTAGAACAATATCTACACCTAACTCTTTCCATGGTAAATTCTCTGGATCTGGTTCTCCAAAAACCTTAATTTCTTTACCATTCACGATAAACACACCGTCTCCTTCTTCCACAGTCCCTGGAAAAGGCCCTTGCGTTGTATCATATTTTAACAGATAAACTATTTGATTTATCGGTCTCATTCTTGATCTATTGACAGCTACAACCTCAATATCATCTGCATGCTGAGCCTGAATCTGTCTTAAGACCAATCTCCCAATACGACCAAAACCATTAATAGCAACTTTTATTGTCATGTGTTTTTCCCCCTGTTTATTATTTTACTCCTATAAGATAACTCATATGCTCATCCCTTTTACAACCTGAATTTCTTTAAGTAAAATTATGACAAACTAAACTTTTTAATTCATTATTTAATTTTTTCCTGTTTACATTTGTATTTCTATATTTTAAAAGATTATTAAAAAGAGTTAATAAATATAATATTAAAATTAAATTTTTTAGTAGTAGAGATGGACTTACAAAAGATCTAATAAAAATGATAGATGATTTAGAAGAAATAAGTAAAAATAATACGGGACTTCAAATAAACTTATGTTTCAATTATGGTGGAAGAAGAGAAATAACAGAAGCAGCAAGAAAGATTTCAGAAGATGTATTAAATGGTAAGATAAAAGTAGAAGATATAACAGAAGAAATGTTTTCTAAAAAGCTATATTCAAGTGATATACCAGATCCAGATATATTAATAAGGACAAGTGGTGAAAAGCGTTTAAGCAATTTCTTACCATGGCAGCTTACTTATGCAGAGTTTTTCTTTGTAAATAAACATTGGCCAGATTTTAAAATAGAAGATTTAGAAGAAATAGTAGCAGAATATAATACTAGAAATAGAAGATTTGGAGCAGGATAAAAATATATGAACAAAAAAAATGATATAAGGGAACAAAAGACAAGAACAGGAAGAAAAAACAGTAAAAAAAATAATGAAAAAAAAGTGGAAATAAATAAGTGTATAGTATGTGGTAGAGAAATACAAAAAGGGGAAAAGTTCTGCACTAAATGCTATAACGAAATAAGAAAACATGAAACAGAAAATGGAAAAAATGTATATATAGAAAATGTTTCAGATGAGTTTTTAGAAGAACTTTCTAATAACTATAATCATTATGAAAAAAAAGTGGATGAAAAAACAGGAATATCATATATAGAAATGACATATGTATATAATTATTTTAGAGATAATTTAATTAAGAATATAGACATAACATTTATAGTACTTGCACTTTTTATGATACTAATATCTAAAATGTATGAAATTAATATAATCCTTGCATTTTTAATGGTAATTGTCTATGGTGTTGTATGTTATTTTAAAAATGAATATTACAAAATGAAGAGAAAAGGAACTGTTATAAGGTTTTTTTCAAATATGATGATTAAATCAACAAAGCTTGTAATAGATAAAAGGGAAAAGGTAGAATATTTAAAAATACTAGATATTAAACAATACAAGAAATTTAATTTTTTACCTACAACACTATTTTTCGAAGAAGAAGGAAAAACAGGATTTTTTGGTAGAGGTGTAAGCATAGAAGATGTATATAAACTTGATGAATTTGCACCACTTCTTGTAGGAATTACTGGATATACAGAGCCTAAAGGAGGAGCAACAAAATCAGTTGAAGAATTATTAAAAGAAAGTTTTGTTACAATAAAGAATTCACTTTTAAATGAAAAAGATAAAGAAAATAGGAAAAAAAGCTAAAAAAGTTAAAAAAGCTAAAAAAAGTTAAAAAAGCTAAAATAGGGAAAATAGGAAAAAGTAGAAGAAAAGAATGTATAAATAAAATTGGGGAGAATAATATGTTTGAAAAATGGTTTAAAGAAAATAATGAAAACATATATATATTAAAAGAAGATTTAGAAATATTAAGGTCTAACAAAGATTTAAATATACTAAATCTTTATTTAAATCTGGAAGAGCAAAATCTTGATTTAGAACAATTATTAAAAGAGTTGATGAACTTAAAACAAAGTATAATTAGAGAATGTGATAAGGATAGAAATTTTGAACTTAAGATTATTAATGAAAAGAAAAATGAAAGCTTTGAAATTTTAGAAGATGTATTGAAAGATAATTGGGAAAATATTTTAAGATATATATCTATTGGAGAACCACTTTTTTATCAAATGATTAAAAATTCAATACCTTTTAATTTAGAAAAGGTAAATAATAAAAATACTTCAGAAGCAGGAGATAAGTACAATATTATTATAGCTTTTGCAAACAACCCAGCACTATATTTAAAAAACAAGAATTTTGAAGTTGTTGTAAAAAATATATTAGAAGGAATATATAATAGTTTTGTTGATATTAGTATAGAATTAAATAGAAATGATATAGAAATATTGAGAGAAAAGAAGCTTAAAGAAGAAGAACAGTACGAAAATGATAAAAAGGAAATAAGCAGAAATTATATATTACAAAGTACTTTAAATAGGGAAAATAGAGAAAAAGAGCAAGAAGATAAATCACAAGAAAAAGTAAATAATAGTAATAATACAGGTAATAATATTGAAAAAAATCAAAAACAAAGTGTAGGAAAAAGTAATGGAAGTATCAATATGAGCATATCTTCAAATACCATAGAAAAAAAGACAGGAACTGACAAAGAGAAAAAACATATCTTTGGAAGAATGCCATATGGTAAAGAAGTTCCAACAGTTAAGATAAAGGGGATGCATGAAAATCTTGGAGATATAATAATAGTTGGAGAAATTATTGATAAGGAAATAAGGGAGATAAGAGAAGACTTAAGTCTAGCAAGTTATGCAGTATATGATGGAACTTCAAGTATAATGGTTAAAAAGTTCCTTAAAAAAGCAGAAATAGAAGATGTAGAAAAAAGAATAAAAGAATTTATTAAAAGTAAAAAAGATTTTAATTTTTATTATAATTCGTTTTATAAAAATTCTACTTTAAGGTTGAAAAGCTTCAAATCTTGTGATATTATAAATATAATCAAATTTTTTTAGGAGGGATATATGGAAGTTAAGAAAGTATTATTTGCAGAATGTGATTTAAATGATTTATTTTTTCAATCATTGAAAGATGACTATCTAGAATTTGATAAATGGTTTCAAAAGAAAATATTAAATAGTGAAGAAGCTTACATTATAAAGAATATAGATTCTATTGATTGAAGGATTTTTATACCTAAAAAAAGAAAATGAAGAATTATTCAAAAAAATAGAAGACAAATGGAAAGAGTATCGACAAATATTAGAAAAATATACTTTGAAATAGGAATAGGAGATAAATAATAGATGAAAGCAGGATTTATAGCTGTTGTAGGTAGACCAAATGTTGGGAAATCAACTTTAATAAATAAACTTGTATCTGAAAAAGTTGCTATTGTTTCAGATAAATCAGGAACAACAAGAGATAATATAAAAGGAATTTTGAATTTTAAAGACAATCAATATATTTTTATAGATACACCAGGAATACATAAACCACAACATCTTTTAGGTGAATATATGACTAATATTGCAGTTAAGATTTTAAAAGATGTAGATATTATACTTTTTTTAATTGATGCCTCTAAACCAATAGGAACAGGGGATATGTTTGTAATGGATAGAATTAATGAAAATGCTAAAAAGAAACCTAAAATTTTACTCGTAAATAAAGTTGATTTAATAAGTGATAAACAAAAGGAAGAAAAATTAAAAGAAATAGAAGAAAAATTAGGAAAATTTGATAAAATAATTTTTGCTTCTGGTATGTATTCTTTTGGTATAAGTCAATTATTAGAGGCATTAGACCCTTATTTAGAAGAGGGAGTTAAATATTATCCTGATGATATGTACACAGATATGTCCACTTATAGAATAATAACAGAGATAGTTAGAGAAAAAATTTTATTAAAAACAAGAGATGAAATTCCTCATTCTGTTGCTGTTGAGATAATTAATGTGGAAAGAAAAGAAGGAAAAAAAGATAAATTTGATATAAATATCTATGTTGAAAGAGATTCTCAAAAAGGCATCATCATTGGAAAAAATGGTAAGATGTTAAAAGAAATAGGTGTAGAAGCTAGAAAAGAAATAGAAGAATTATTAGGAGAAAAAATCTACTTGGGACTTTGGGTAAAAGTCAAAGATGATTGGAGAAAGAAAAAGCCATTTTTAAAAGAATTGGGTTATGTTGAGGAAAAATAAGAGACTTTACGGTCTCTTTTCTAATTCTTCTATCATTTTTTCTAATTTTTTTTGTTTTTTATCTAATTCATTAATTCTAATTTCAATAGAATTTAATATCCAAAATTGGAAATGCATAGATTTTTGAGTTTGTTGTTGCATCCAAATTATTTTAAAACTAAGTATTAAAATTAAAAGTAAAAGTGTTGTTGTTGGAGATAATTGTTTTAATATTATTCCAGTCACAAAAATTACCAAAACTATTCCAGCAAAAAGTGTTGTTACTATTTTTGCTTGGGAATTATTATTTCCCCCAATTTTTCCAATAACTTCTCTCAATTCTTCTTTTTCTTTAAGAAAGTCATTCAAATCTTCCTTTAATTGATTTTTCATAAGCACCTACCTTTTTATTTTAGCTATAAGTGGCATTCTTCTTTTATATTCACTTCTATTCATTCTTTTTAGAATATTATCAACTAAATCTTTACTAAAACCTTCTGCTAGAATTTCTTTTACTGTTTTATTTTCTTCTAACATTCTATATAAAACTTGATCTGCTTCTTTATAAGTTAAGCCCATTTCTTGTTCATCAGTTTGACCTTCCCATAAATCAGCACTAGGTTTCTTTTCAATCAATTCATTTGGAATTTTTAAATATCTTGATAAATCCCAAATATTTGTTTTATATAAATCTCCTATTGGATTTAAAGCACAAGCTGAATCTCCAAATTGTGTACTATATCCTAAATAAATTTCTGTTTTATTAGATGTCCCCACAACTAAGGCATTTTCTTTTGATGAATAATCAAATAATATAGACATTCTTTCTCTTGCCATTTTATTTCCCATTCTTAAAGATGAAGCTTCTTTTTCATTTTTAAAGTAAGCATCTATCATATTAGTTATTTCAATAGTTTTAGCATTTATTTTTAAATCTTCTACAACTAATTTTGCATGATTTAAACTATCTGGATTTGATGATTTATATGGCATCATAATAGCAAGTACATTTTCTTTTCCTAAGGCATCTCTTAATAGATAAGCAACAAGTGCAGAATCTATTCCTCCTGATAAACCTAATACAGCTTTTGAAAAACCTGCTTTTTTAAAATTTTCTCTTAAAAATTTAACTAATTCATTATGGACATCTTTTAAATTCAAATCTAATTTATTCATTTTTATACCTCTTTATACTTTATCTAATCCAAATTTACCTAATTTTGCTATTCTATAATCTCTTAAAAGAGTATAGGCTGCTTGTAGGACATTTAATTCTCCACCTTTATTTAACATTGCCATTCTTAATGCAATTTTAGATAAGATATTTTCTAAAACTTTATCATCTCTATCTTCTTCTAAAAGTTTATATCTTTCTTTTAAGCTTTCCCATCTATCTTGTTCTAACATTTTTTTTAAAAGACTACAAGCTACATCTTCTATTGGGAGTATTTCATCTCTTATTGCTCCTGTTATTGCAAGATTTATTCCAACAGTTTCACTTTCAAATTTTGGCCATAAAATTCCTGGTGTGTCTAAAAGCTCTATACCTTCTTTTATTCTGACCCATTGTTTTCCTCTTGTAAAACCTGGCTTATTCCCAACAGCAGCACTATTTTTACCTACTATTCTATTTATTAATCTTGATTTACCAACATTAGGAATACCTAAAACAATTATTCTTGTACTGACTTTTTTTAAACCTTTTTTTAATAATTTTTCTTTTCTCTCTTTTGAAACAAATTCTATTGCTTCATAAAGTTTTTTTACATTGTAACCTGTCTCTGCACTCATTTCAACAACTTCATCTGCAAAATCTTGTTCTTTAAAATATTTTTTCCACTTATCTAGTTCCTGTTTTGAAACTAAATCCGATTTATTTAAAACAATTATTCTCTTTTTATTTTTACTCAAACTTGTTATATTAGGATTTTTACTTGATAAAGGTATTCTTGCATCAACAATTTCTAAAACCACATCAATAAGTTTCAAATTTTCTTCAATTAAATCTTTAGTTTTTTTCATATGCCCTGGATACCAGTTAATCTGTGTCATTGACATATTTATTTCCCCCTCTTTGCTCCTTCTCTTGTGGTTTTATAAGTAAAACAATTTCTCCTTTTATAGGATTTTTTTCTAATTTCTCTATAAGCTCAGTTGTGTTTCCTCTTAAAACTTCTTCATATATTTTAGTTATTTCTCTAACAATAACGACATCTCTTTTCCCTATAAAATCTTCTATATCTTTTAAAGTCTTCTCTATTCTAAAGGGGGACTCATATATAACTATTGTTCTTTCTTTTTCTTCTGCTAGTTGTTTTAAAAGAGTTTGTCTACCTTTCTTTTTAGGTAGAAATCCCTCAAAGCAAAATCTTCTCATACTTATACCAGCAATAGAAGCTGATGCAGTTAATGCACTTGCACCAGGAATTGCAACAACCTTTATATTATTTTTGTGTGCTTCATCAACAACTTCATAACCAGGATCAGATATACAAGGTGTCCCAGCATCAGTAACTAAAGCAATATTTTTTTCTTCTTTTAAAAGATTAATAATATTTGCTACTTGATGTTGTTTTGTATGTTCATCATATCTATATACTGTATTTTTAATTTCATAATGATCCAATAATTTTTTTGTTACCCTTGTATCTTCTGCAAAAATATAGTCAACTTCTTTTAGTGTCCTTATTGCTCTAAAAGTCATATCCTCTAAATTTCCTATTGGTGTTGCAACTATGTATAACATAATTTCTCCCTTATTTCTTTTGTAACATTTCTTTCAATGTTTTTATCCCTGCTTCAAGTTGTATATCTTTATGAGTATCAACTCCTTTTGCAGCTTTTTCACCTTTAACTTCTTTAATAATTTCTTTTTTATTTTCTTTTTGTTGATTTTCATCTATATTTGTTATAATACCATCAGAAATTAAATAATAATCTTTATCTTCAACTTTTTTATCAGGTTCAATTCCTGTTCCATCAATAGAAATGCCATTTGGAGTATAATATTTTGCAATAGTTATTTTTATTCCATCTCCATCAGGTAGAGGTAATAAAGTTTGTACACTTCCCTTTCCAAAAGTTTTTTCTCCAATAAGTGTTGCTCTCTTATGATCTTTTAATGCTCCAGAAACTATCTCTGAGGCTGAAGCACTACCACCATTTATTAAGACTACCATAGGGAAATTTCCAAAGTATTTACCTTCTCTTGTATATACACTTTCTTCACCCTTTTTTTGTCTTGTACTCACTATTTTACCATTTTCAATAAACATTGAAGCAATTTTTATTGATTGACCTAATTCTCCACCTGGATTACTTCTTAAATCTAAGATTAAACCTTTCATACCTTTAGTTTGTAAATCTTCTAAGGCTTTTTTCATATCTGGATAAACATTATCCCCAAATTGAGTAAGTCTTAAATATCCTATTCCACCATCAAGCATTTTACTCTTTACATATTTTAATTCTATTATTTCTCTTTTTAATTCAAAGATTTTAGTCATCTTATTAACTTCTCTAAAAACTTTAACCTTAACAGTTGTATTTGCTTTTCCCTTTAATCTTTTTGAAGCTTCTTCACTTGTTAAATTATAAGTTGACTCTCCATCTATTTCTATAACTTTATCCTTTGGTTTTATTCCAACCTTATATGCAGGGCCGTCTTCTATTGGAGAAACTACTGTCAATGGTTCTCCTACTTTCTTTTGAATAACCATTCCAACTCCAACATATTTACCCTTTATATCTTCTTGAAAACTTCTCATTTCCTCTTTTGTAAAGTATACAGAATGTGGATCATCTAATGATTCCATCATTCCTCTTAATGCTCCTTGCATTAATGATTTTTTTGTGACTCCTGTATTTTTTCGTATAGAATTTTTATTTTTTTCTTCTTTATTTTTTTGTGCATTTGCATTTTCAACATAGGTATCTTGGATAACATCCATAATATCAGATATTTCTTTCAGCTCCCTCATATTAGATAAAAATCCTCTTCTATCATCTTCTGTAAAAGATAGACTTGAAATTACAATCATTAAAATTGCAGTTGCTTTTTTAAAAGTTATTTTCACTTTTCTCCTCCCTGTTAATCACTAAATAATTTATCTACTTTATTTATTATTTCTTCATTTGAAAATTTATCTTTTTTAGAAAATTTTGCTAAATATTCTATATTCCCTTTTGTTCCCTTTATTGGTGATATAGTTAAATTTTCTAAAAAAAGTTGATAATTTTTTGCTTCTTCTACAACTTCATCTATTACTCTTTTGTGGACATTCAGGTCATTTACAATTCCCTTTTCAATTTCATTTCTCTCAGCTTCAAATTGAGGCTTTATTAAAAATACAGCAAAACCATTCTCTTTTAGAAGCTCTTTAATTTTATACAGAACTTTTTTTATTGAAATAAAAGAAATATCCATCACTATAATGTCAATTTCATTCTCTAAATTAGTTTTTTCTAATTCATTGATATGTTTATTTTCTATACTTTTAACTCTACTATCATTTCTTAACTTCCAGTCAAGTTGATTAGTTCCAACATCAACAGCATAGACAAATTTAGCACCATTTTGTAATGAACAATCCGTAAAGCCACCAGTGGAAGCTCCTATATCTAAAACTATTTTAGCTCTAAAATCTAAATTAAAAATTTTTATAGCTTTCTCTAATTTTAAACCACCACGACTGACATAAGGAGTATTCTTTTCTTTTATTCTAATAGATTTTATTTTATCAAGTGAAATTATTTCTCCTGGTTTATCTATCTTTTGTTCATTGACTATAATATTACCTACCATAATCTGTCTTTTTGCTTTTTCTAAATCTTCAAAATATTCATTTTCAACTAAATATTGATCTAATCTCATTTTATTTTTCAAAAATTTTGTCATCTATCATATACTCCATAAGTGGATTTTTCATAAATAAATTATAAAAACCTTGTTTATCAACAAATTTTTTTAACTTTTTTGTTTCTTCTGATCTTAATACAAAAAATTTATCTCCTATTGGGACTCTACCTTTTTCTTTATAGACTTCCAAAAGTTCAGCAAAAGTTTTTAAATTAAGTTCTTTTTTAGCTCTTCTTATTCTATCTTTTATAACTGCTGCTGTACAATTTAATTTTTTTTCAATTTCAGTAAGTCCTAAACCCTTTACAGAATATTTTAAAATATCATTTGCCTGAATAGGATTTATCCTATGATATTTTGCAGATTCCATATCTGCTATATAAACTATATTAGCTTCTTCTGTTGCAGGTTGTATCTTTCCCCATTTCCCATGATGTGATTGAACTATATGAGCTATATTTTCTCTAACTTCTTTTATTAATGTGTATCCTAGCTGCTTTTCTATTAAATTCAAAACTTCATAAACCTCGGATATTATATACTCTGGATTTTGTATCATCATTTGGGAATGAGAAAGATTTTCTTCATTTCTTTTAATACTTGACTTACTTATATCATGCATTATTATCCCAACTGTAATGGCAAAAAAATCAACCTTTTTTTGTGCTTCTTCTAGCTTGATATATTTTTCTTTTATTTTATTAATTGAAATATTTAATACATCATAAGTATGAGTTGAAACTTTCACACCTTGATCATCACATAGCTCAAGATCTTTTACATCTTGAAAATTTAAAAGGCAATCAATAAATTTTTTAGACTTACTATTTTTTTCTACCATAAATAAGTTCCTCTATTCTTTCTATTAAACTTTCTCCCTTTAACTTTTCTTCTTTTAGTAACTCTTCTCTTTTTCCATGTGGAATAATAGCAGAATTTAAAGCTATTCTATGAATTATTTTTTGTATTCCGTTATCATTTAAAAATTCAAGAATGGATGTACCAAAAGAATTTCTCACATAATTTTCTTCCAAAACAAAAATATTATCGTATTCCTTTATATAGTTTAATAGATAGTTTGCATCAAGAGGTTTTACAGAGGCTGCACTGACTATTGTGCAATCAATTCCTCTATTTTTTAACTCATCATATATTTCTAATATTATTTTTAGCATAGTTCCTGTTGCTATAAATAAATTTTTACTTCCTTTTTTTATTTCTTTCCATCTTCCAATTTCTAAGGGCTTCTCATCTTCTATATCAAATATGCTATCTCTTGGTATCCTTATAACCAGTGGACCAGAATTAAAATTTTTGGATATTTCAAGTGCCTGTTCTAATTCTTTAGAAGTTGTCGGACATAGCACTGTAAAATTTTGAATTGATAAAAAGAATGATAAGTCATAAACTCCATTATGGGTTTTTCCATCTTCTCCAACAATTCCACTTCTGTCTATAATAAATCTAACTGGTAGATTTTGAATAGATACATCATGTATTAACTGGCTTATAGCTCTTTGGATAAAAGTTGAATAAATACACACATAAGGCTTTTTCCCTGATTTTGCTAGTCCTGCTGCAAGAGTTACTGTAAAACCTTCTGCTATCCCTGTGTCTATACATCTTTCAGGAAATTCTTCTAAAAATTTATGAAGTCCTGTACCTTTTATCATAGCTGCTGAAAGAGTATATATATCTTTATCTTCTTTTCCTAGTTCTAAAACTTTATTTCCAAAAACTTCTGAATAAGAAACAGAGCTTTTATGAGTATTTCCTGTTTTGATATCAAAAGGTGCTATTCCATGAAACTTTTCTTTATTTTCTTCTGCAAAACAATAACCCTTTCCTTTTTCTGTTTTTACTAATAAAATTACAGGTCCCTTTAAGTCTTTTATTTTTTTTAACATAGGTAAAAGTTTTTCTATATTATTTCCTTCACATACATTAAAAAATCTAAACCCTAAACTTTCTAAGGCATAAAAAGGAGTTACATAGCCTTTAATTGATCTTTCCATTCTTTCAAGAGTTTTTTTAATTCTATTTGCTTTTATTTTATTGATAAAAGATTTAACATCTTCTCTAAAATTCAGATACTTTCCACTTGTTATTACTTTTTTTAAAAATTTTGATATAAAGCCAACATTTTCTCCAATAGACATTTCATTATCATTTACAATTACCAATATATTTTCTAATTTCTTATACCCTATATAGTTTAATGCCTCCAATGAATGTCCATTTGATATAGAAGCATCTCCTACAACAACTATAACTTTTTTATCTGGATTTGCTATTGCAAAACCAACTGCTGCTGGAAGTGCTGTTCCTGCATGTCCTGATATAAAGTGATCATACTTACTTTCACTTGGGTCAAGAAAAGGTGAAATACCTTTTCTTGTTCTAATAGTATCAAATTTTTCTGCTCTGTCAGTTAATATCTTATATATATAAGCTTGATGTCCTACATCAAAGAGGACAATGTCCTCTTTAAAATCAAAAACTTCATCTAAACAGACTGTTAATTCAACAACACCTAGATTTGAACCTAAATGCCCTCCATTTTTACTTACAACTTCTATTAATTTTTTTCTAATCTCTTCACATTTTTTTGTAAGTTCCTCATTCATAGTATCTCCAAACTTATATATTTTTCCATTCTAATGATATTGTTGGATTTTCTTTATTTTCTTTAAAAATAATTATAGTTCTTCCTATCATTCCTACTACTTCAAAATCTTTAATATCCATCAATTTTGAATAAATTATAGTTTTTTCTTCCTCACAATTTTGTAAAATTTTAACTTTTATAAGTTCTCTTGAAGCTATTGCATCAAGTATACTTTGAACTATATTTTGATTTAATCCATCCTTACCTATTCTAACAATAGGCTCTAAATTATGTGCTTTCTTTTTTAAAAAAGCTCTTTTTTTACTATTCATACTTCTCCCTTATTTTTATATTTCTAACAGCATAGGTAAAATAATTGGATTTCTTTTTAATTTTTCATAGAAGAATCTTGACAGTAAATCCCTTACATTTCCTTTTAAATCTGCCCAATCTTTACCTAAATAAGTTCCATTTTTACTTATTTTTTTACTTAATAAATCTTGTGCCTCTTTTATAGTATCTTCTGAGTCTTTATAGTATACAAAACCTTTTGTTGACATTTCAGGTCCTGAAACTATTTTTCCTGTATTTTTATCAATAGAATAAGCAACTATTACTATACCGTCTTCTGATAGTTGTTGTCTATCTTTTATAACCTTACTTCCAATATCTCCAACACCTAATCCATCAACTAGAATTTCACCAGAATTTACTTTACCATTTATTTTTGCATATTCTTTTGTAACTTCAACTTTATCTCCATTTTGAGTTAAAAGAATTTTATCCTTAGGAACTCCTGTTTCAATGGCAGATCTCATATGAGCTTTAAGCATTCTATATTCACCATGAACTGGCATAAAATGTTTTGGATTTATTAAATTTAACATCAGTTTTTGTTCTTCTTTACTTCCATGTCCTGATACATGTATACCTGCAATCTTTTTAAAAACTAAATCAACATCATATTTTAAAATATTATTTATATTAGTTGAAACTGCTTTTTCATTTCCTGGTATAGGAGTAGATGAAATTATTACAGTATCTCCTTCTCTTAAAGCTATATGTTTATGCATATTTTTAGCTATTCTTGAAAGTGCAGCTAATGGTTCTCCTTGTGTTCCTGTACATAATATTACAATTTCATCATCATCATATTTATCAACTGATGATATAGGAATAAGTAAATTTTCAGGTATAGTTAATCTTCCAACACTAGGTGCTATTTCAAACACTTTCAATAAACTTCTTCCATCAATAGCAATTTTTCTTTTAAATTGTGCTGCTGTATCTATAATTTGTTGTATTCTATGAACATGTGATGCAAAAACAGCTACGACTATTCTTCCAGTAGCTTTTTGAAATTCCTGTCTAAAAGCATCTCCAACACTTCTTTCAGATGGAGTAAAACCTTCAACCTCAGAGTTAGTAGAGTCTGATAGCATTAAATCTACCCCTTCTTCTCCTAATTCTGATAATCTCACGAAATCTACTTTTTCATTATCAACAGGAGTTAAATCTATTTTAAAATCTCCTGTCAAAAATACATGTCCTGCTGGTGTTTTTACAGATAAAGAATATGAATCTGCTATTGAATGTGTTACTTTTACAAATTCAACTGTAAAATATTTTCCTACACTCACTTTACTTCTTGAACCAACTTCAACCATTTTTGGTAAATCTTTTTTTACTCCAAAATTTTCAAACTTAGATTTGATTAAAGCATTTGTTAATTTTCCACCATAAATAACAGTAGATTTTTCTATTTTTTCGTATAGATAAGGTATTCCCCCAATATGATCTTCATGTCCATGAGTTACAAATAATCCTTTTATTTTAGACTTATTATTTTCCAAAAAAGTATAGTCTGGAATTACTAAATCTATGCCAGGTAAATTTTCATCTGGAAATATTGCTCCTGCATCTACAATAATTATTTCATCTTTATATTGAATTATAGTACAGTTTTTTCCAACTTCTTCTAAACCACCTAATGGAATAACATACATCTTATCCAAATCTTTTTTTGAAGTTTTCAGTTTTTTACTATTATTTTGAGTTACTTCTATTTTTTTTACTTTTTCTTTTATGTTTTTTGCTTTTTCTGTTAATTTTTTAGCTACTTTACTTTTTGCTTTTTTACTTTTTAAATTTAGAACATCATCTTTTATACTCATTATTTTGTCATGAATACTAATTTTGTTCTCCTTCACTTGTACTTGTTTCCTCTGTTTCTCTTTCTTCATTTTCTCTTTCTTCTCCTACTCCTTCCCCTGAACTTTCATTTTCTTGTTCTCCACTTGTTTGAATAGTAGAATTAGTAATTTTAGGTTCTATATGAGGTGTATTTTGGACAGGAACTATTCCTTTTTCTACTTCCAGATATTTATCTAAAAATCTTTTAGCCATTCCTCCTGCCATTACTCCACCACCACCTGCTCCTTCTAATAGACACACAAAAACGACCTCAGGTTCTTTATCAGCTGGGAAATAACCTGCAACCCAAGCATGTGTCAACTTAGAATGTGGATTTTGTGCTGAACCACTTTTTGCAGCAACTTTTACATATGGATTTCTCATTATTCTTGTTGTTCCATTATTTTGATCAACAGTTGCTATTAAAGCATCATTTATAGTTTCATAGAATGATTCAGGATAATCTTCTATAACAGTTTTTTGAGTGCTTACTGTTTCTATCTTTCCAGTTTGTAAATCTTCTATTTTTGAAACTACATGTGGTTCATATGCCCAACCCTTATTAGCTAAAAATGTATAAGCTTTTGCTAATTGAATTGGTGTTACAAGTGTAAAACCTTGTCCTATTGAAAGAAGTATCGTATCTCCTCTATACCAAACAGTCTTTGTTCTTTTCTTTTTCCAATCTGGATCTGGTATAATTCCTTTTTTTTCCCCAGAAACATCTATTCCAGTTATATTTCCTAATCCAAAATCTCTAGCTGTTTTTACTATTGGAGTATAACCAATTTGATCAGAAAATTTATAGTAGTAAGTATTAGCTGACTCAACAAGAGATTTTTTCATATCTGTTGCTCCATGTCCTCCTCTTTTCCATGCTCTCCATTTCCAATTTCCTATTTGATAATAACCTGTATAGTCATTATATTTTAGTTTAGGATCTATTCCACTCTTTAAAAATGCAATAGCAGATATCATTTTAAATGTTGAACCTGGAGGATATTCACCAGCAATAGTCTTGTTTGTCAGAATTTTTCTTGGATCATTTGATATTGAATTCCATTCTTCTGGTGAAATTTGTGAACTAAAAGTATTCAATGAATATGTTGGATAACTAACAATAGTTATTATTTCACCAGTTTTTGGATTCAATGCTACAAATGAACCACTTCTACCATCTTTTTCAAATTCTTCTTCCATATATTGTTGTAATTCCATATTTATACCCATGTATAAATTCTTACCAACAATAGGACTTTTAACTTTTTCTACTTCTCTTTCTATTTTATTTAATGCATTTACTTCTATATATTTAAAGCCACTTCTTCCTCTTAGGACATTATCATAGTTTTTTTCTATTCCTAATTTTCCTATCATATCCCTAGGAGTGTAGCCATCTTCTTTTAAACTTTCATACTCTTTTTCAGAAATTTTCTTAACATAACCTATGGTATGTGAAGCTACTGTATCATACAAATATTTTCTTTTTGAGTAAACTTGTACTTCTAAATATGGATAATTATTTATAATTTCCATTATCTTATGTGCCTTTTCTTCATCTAAATCTTCAAAAAGTACATTATCTTTCGTATATGGAAATATTTCTCCATACTTAATTCTTTTTGCAACAACTTCTTCTGTTTTATCTGTCAATTTTGCGATTTCTTTTATATATTCTTTATTTTCTTCTCTTCCCAAAGAGTAAATAAGTCTGTAACCTGTTCCATTTGTTACAACTAACCTATTTTTAGAGTCAAAAATTTTTCCTCTGGGTGAGTCTATTTTTACTAATTTATATTGATTTCTTTCTGCTAAATGAGAAAATTCATTTCCTTGTAAAACTTGAAGATATAATAATCTTAAAAAAAGTGTTAAAAAACATAAAAAAACTATTATTTTAAAAATTATTTCCCTAACATTTCTTTTATCTCCTAGTATCACATCATTATTTTTGTATCTATTAAGCTTCATCTATTTTCCCTTTATTCTTTCTACTAGTATAAAAATAATTTAAAATGAAAAAACTAACTATATTTATTATTAAATACTTTATATCAATTCCAATAAAAAAACTTTTATAAACCATTAATAAATAAAAGCATATATCCAATGGAACTAAATAAAAAATACTTTTTCTATCATATTCTACATAACAAAACAATAAAAAGTTTAAAAAAGTAAATAGTGATATCACTAAAAGATTAAATGAATATTTATCTGTTTGTAAGGAAAATAAAATCCAAGCTAAAAAGACAAAAAATAAACTTCTCCTCTTTCCAATTATAAAAGTTATAAATGGTAAAGTTATTCCTATTAAAACTCCATCTAATGGTAGACTATTTCCTATAAAAATCAAAATTAAAGATATTATAATCACTGTCATTTTACATCTTCTACTTTATAGTTATACCTATTTTATTTTCTAAGTCGCTATTTTCAACCATATCTGTAATTCCTAAAACTTTTGCAATCTTTTGTGCTATAAAATAATCTTCTTTATTATATTCTATAATAGATTGTTCTGTATCTTCTTTTTCAGGATGGCTAGTTATATTTCCATATCCTGCTGCTTTTATTTTATCACTAGCTACTTTTAAATTTGTTTGGTTAGCATAGATATCTATTTTAAAGTTAATTTTCTTTTCACTTCCAATTATTATAACTATATTTGCCAAAGTTGGAATTGATGACTTATTCTTTATTTTAAAATATTTTTCTGGAAGTTTATCTAATATTTCTGCTGCTTTTTCCTTAGATATATCATTTAAGATTACATAACTTTGATCTTGTGTAGTTTCATAGTTTGCAGCATTATATTTCATACCTAAACTACTTTTAATAAGTTCACCAGTTTTTCTAGCATATCCACCTATACCATTTGCATTTAAGACATCAACTAAAATATTTTCATTTAATTCATCAACAGTATTTTTTTCATGATATAAATCTTTAAACATAGCATAAACACTAGAAGTTAATATATATCTTCTGTCACCTATATTTGTTTCAGGAATATTCCTTGCATTTTCTACATCTAGTTTTATTTCTCCACTTTTTATAACTGTATATCTAGTAAGTTTTTCAGGCACAATAGAATTTATTTTTTCTAAAACATTTTCATAGTTTTGGCTATCTACCAAATTTTCCACAGTTTCTTCACTATCAATATAAAGTTCAAAAGGGATTTTTACTGCTAATTTATCTTCATATACTGCATATAAATTTTGCTTCCCTATAATCAACACCCTTTCATCTTTAGATAATTTTATATTATTTCCTCTAAAATTAAAATATAGAAGAATGGATAGAATTATTGTTAAGACTATTACAAGTACAGGGGCACGACCTTTTTTCTTCTTTTTCTTTTTGGTTGCCATAACTACATCTCCTTTTCACCAATTAATATATCACTTTCTATATATTTTATTTTTATATTTATTAGTTTATTTATAAGTTCTTTTTCATCAGATTTGAATTTTACTCTTAAATAATTTTGAGAATAACCAAAATATTCTCCATCTTTTTCTTCTTCCACTAAAACTTCTAAATTCTTTTCTAAGTATTTTTTCCTGCTCTCTATCAGCATTTCCTGTTTTAAACTATCAAGTCTATCTGCTCTTTGTTTTTTAGTTTTAGCATCTACTTTTCCATCCATATTACTTGCAATAGTACCTTCTCTATCTGAATATTGGAAAATATGTAAACCAGAAAACTCTATTTCTTTTATAACATCATGAGTATTTTGAAACATAGTTTCATCTTCCTTAGGAAAACCTACTATTACATCTGCTGTAAACTCCATATTTTCAACCTTAGATTTTAGTTTTAGCAAACTTTCTCTTATAAGTGAACTTCCATAATTTCTTCTCATATTCTTTAAAACTGTATCATCACAAGACTGCAAAGATATATGAAGATGAGGCATTAAATTTTTATTTTTAAATAGTTCTACAAATCTATCTGTTATTTTATCAGGATAAACAGAACCTATTCTAACCCTTTTCAAATCTTTAATTTTTAAAATTTCTTCAAGCAAAGACTCAAAATTATCTTTTTCTTTAAAATCCTCACCATAAGCACTTAAATCTATTCCAATTAGTATTACTTCTTTAAAACCATCTTCTACCAATTTTTCTATTTCTTTTAAGATATTTTCTTTTTTTCTTGATCTACTTTTTCCCCTAGCAAAAGGTATCTTACAATATGAACAAAAATGGTTACAGCCATCTTGTATTTTCACATAGGCTCTTGTCATCTCTCTAAGAGTAGCAAATTCATATTCCTGATACTCTTTCTCTTGAAAAATGTTTCCATTTTTTTCTCTTTCAAAGCTTATATCTTCAATAGCCCCCACAAAGTTCACTATATTACTTTTATTTTTATTATCTATAACAAAATCTACATCTTCTATTTCTAAAATTTCCCTACTATTTGTCTGTGCATAACAGCCTGTAACTATAACCTTTGCCTTAGGATTTATTTTTTTAGCTCTCCTTAACATATTTCTAGTTTTTCTATCTGCTATGCTTGTAACAGTACAAGAATTTATTATATATATATCTGATTTATCTTCAAAAGGAACTTCTTCATATCCTCTTTTAATAAGTTGATTTTTTATACTTTCTGTTTCATATTGATTAACCTTACAACCTAGGGTATGAAAAGCAACCTTTTTAGAAAAACTCATTTATTATTACTCCTCCTGTTACTATTGCTGCTGTTTCTGCCCTTAATATTCTTTTTCCAAGACTTATTATTTTAGCTCCCTTTTCCCTTAAATAATCAATTTCTTCTTTTTCAAAACCACCTTCTGCTCCTATTATATATAAAATTTTTGTTGGTTTTACTTTTAAATTTCTTAAAATATCCTTTATAAATATTTCTTTTTCATTCTCATAAGGAACTAAAATTAAATCATAATCTTTAAAATTTAGTTTGTCAATTTTTTTTATTTCATCAATAACTGTAGGAACAACTCCTTGACATTGTTTTAATGCCTCCTTTGAAATTGTATCCCACCTGTCTTTTTTCTTATCCAATTTGACTACACATCTTTTGACTGAAATTGGAATGATTTTGTTTATTCCTAACTCAGTTAATTTTTGAATAGTTAAATCCATTTTATCTCCCTTTAATATTGAAATACCAGCATCTACTTCAATATCTAAAGAAAAACTATCTTCTATTTTTTCTAAAATTTTTAGTTTAATTTCTTTCTCATCAATTTTTTCTATTTCACAAAGATATTCATTAGTTCCATCAACAGCTCTAATTTTATCTCCTTTTACTTTTCTAAAAACATTTTTTATATGATTTATATCACTTGCCTCAACAACTAAAATATAATCACTATAAACTTCTGTTACAACAACACTTAACAATTTTTACTCCTGTATTCTTTTTCCATTGTTAATAAAATCTTGTAAAGATGTTTCAGATAAAATTTTTGTCATAGCATTGTCAAGTTTGCTCCAAATACAAGTATCTCCACAACCTTCTTCACTACAACTATGTGTTTTACCTTCTCCCATCTCATTACAATCTATAACTTTTTCTTCATCATCTAGGATTCTATAAATCATATATAAATCTATTTCTTCTGGTTTTATTGCTAATTTATATCCTCCTGTTGGACCTCTTTTCCCTTCAATAATATTTTCATTTTTTAATTTAAAAAG
>ERZ772956.575-NODE-575-length-27195-cov-10.198931_pt1 | contig 27195 bp, 19 predicted proteins | sample MGYA00580683_ERZ772956 | MGnify/ENA primary metagenome ERZ772956 (study PRJEB29015, sample SAMEA2738077) | human oral metagenome | biome: human oral; feature: human-associated habitat; material: saliva | place: China | collected 2212 ... | reverse complement strand
TAAAAAATAGAATTACTAACATAAATAGTAGGACTGAAGTTCATTTCTTTGATAAATCTGATGAAGGATGTTGGTTAAATTATAATACAAACTAAAAATGATGGGATGCCTTTAATATAAAGGTATCCCATCATTTTTATAAATACTATTTAAAATCGACAAAAAATTTAATTATAAATATTATATTTTAATATAACAACATTTGTTCATATATATATATATCACATAATACGTTTAAATATGTTCAATTTTTTCAAATCAAAAGGTGCATATCTAAATGGTAAATCAAAAATTGTTTTATTTTTTACAATTCCTTTTTTATGACTTAATAAATCAAAACCATGTTTCCCATGATAAGAGCCCATACCGCTATTTCCTACTCCACCAAAAGGAACATGACTATTTGCAAGTTGCATTATAGTATCATTAACACAACCTCCTCCATAGGAAAGACTGTTAATAATATTATCGGCGTTTTCTTTTCTTTGAGAAAAAATATAACATGCTAATGGCTTTTCTATTTCTTTAATTATATTAATAACTTTATCTATATCATCATACTCAATAATCGGTAATAAAGGTCCAAAAATTTCACCTTTCATAATCTCGTGATTAAAATCTACATCAGGAAATATTGTAGGTTCAATCTTTCTTTCGCGATCATTACTTTTTCCGCCAATTACTTTTGACTCAGTCTTTATTAAATTTAAAAGACGTTCATAATGATTAGTATTAATAATTTTTGGATAAGATTTGTTATTTACAGCATCAGGATATCTCAATCCAATTTCTTTTTGCAAGCATTTAATAAGTTCTTCTTTTACATTTTTATGAACAACAATATAGTCTATTGAAACACATGTCTGTCCCGCATTTAATAGTTTCCCCCATACGATACGTTTTGCTGAAAGTTTAATATCAGCTGTTTCGTCAATAATACAAGGACTCTTTCCTCCTAATTCCAAAGATACAGGAATTAAATTTTCACTCGCTACACGCATTATAATTTTCCCGACTCTTGCACTTCCGGTAAAGAATATAAAATCATATCTTTGATGTAAAATTTTATCATAATCAAGTTCAGAATCTACACAGTAAATATATTCTTCTTCAAATGTTTTATTTATTATATCTCTAATTATTTTTGATGTATTTTTGCTCTCTTTTGAGCATTTTATAACAGCACAATTTCCTGCAGCAATAGCAGCAACCAGTGGAGAAAGCGACAAATTAAAAGGATAATTCCAAGGAGATATTATTAATACAACTCCATACGGCTCTGAATAGACATAGCTTTTAGCGGGAAATGTACCAAGACTTCCCCTTACCCTTCTAGGCTTACTCCATTTCTTTACATTTTTCAATGCCTCACGAATTTCACCATATACTATTCCAATTTCAGTAAGATAACCTTCTGCCTCTGATTTTGAAAGGTCATTATTTAATGCAGATAGTATTTGCTTTTCATTCTCTTTAATTACATTCTCAAGTTTTCGTAACATACTAATTCTATATTCAACAGATTTTGTCGCATCTGTGTTAAAAAATTCTTTTTGCTTTTCAACTACACTTTTTAATTCCATTTTGTACTCCTCATAATATGCTCTATATTTTATTATAATTTGCCCTAAATATAAGCCTTAAAACATATTTTGAATTTCTTAAAATGCTCCTAGCAGTAATTCAGGAGCCTATTTAATTTTATATTAATTAAGATAGAATATATAATTATCTTCATACTAAACTTTTCATTTATAACTAATATTTCATACAGTCATCAGGAGCATCTTCATCAAAATGATTTTTCCTGCCAAAGTCTGCAGTCTCCGTAATATGAGCAAAAGTATTATTGTCAAATTCTCTATATCCACTATGACCAGTACATACAGCTTCTATGTTGTATCCCTTAACTTTTTCTTTTAATTTAATTAAGGATTTTTTATTCATTTCTGGAAATTGTGTGAAAAAGTCAAAGAACGGATAACCACCTTTTTTATTAATCGCTAAACAATCTCCACTTATAAGAATTTTGTCATCAACAATATAACACATATGTCCAATTGTATGTCCAGGAATATGAATAGCAACAATTTTTATACCTTCAATATTAAAAACGTCTCCATCTTTAATTAGTTTATAACCAGAAGATAAACTTACACCAATATTAAGCTTTAAAAATCCTAATTTCTTCATTCTATGAAGTTGTCCTGTTAAATATTGTTCGTCTTTTTCACCAATATATACTTGAGCATTTGGAAAAATATTCTTTCCATTCTGATCGATCCCACCAGCATGATCTACGTCAACATGAGTTAAAAAAACATATTTAATATTATCTGGATTTATATTAATTTTTTCAAACTCAAAATTGACATCTGGAAAATTCATATGCCCTGAATCAAAAGCAATAGTATTACCATCTTTAGTATAAAACCACATATTTACATCAGCTTCTCTAATACATGAAATTCCATTTGGAAAAATACCGGTATCAGATGGATTAAGTGCTTTTGTACCCTTCAAAAGATACCTTTTAAAATATCTGTCAAAGAAATAAATTACTCCCATTATCTTCTCCCTTACAATTAAGCCACTAAAAACATTATAAATATGCAAAAATCGACCTCTAGAAATAGCTCAGTCGTATCCAAAGGTCGATTTATTTATGTTTTATTATGAAATTAACAGTTATTAATTTTCATTTTTTCTTCTTTTTAATCCAACAATTAAAGCTCCTGATATTCCAATTAGAACTGTATATAAAGCTATACTTGTTCCTGCACCTGTTCTTGGTAATTTATTATTTGGTTTCTTATTACCAGGTGTTGTTGGATTTGTTGGATTAACCGGTGGCTTTTTAGCTACATATTTTAATGTAAATGTGATGTCTTTACTTGTAGGATTAATTGCATCAGCTCCTTCCGGTAGTTGTTCTGCATACCAGTTTAGCTTAAAATTAATCACATTTCCAGTTGCTGTTTCTCTAGCTTTTGCCTTAAGTTCTCCGGTCATTGTTCCTTTAACTGTATAATTTGTATTTTCTAATGCTTTATTGTTGAATCTAGCACCATTAACTACAACATTAAGCTTATCTTCCATTCCGTTTACGGCATCTTTTAATTCAGCAAATGATTTTACTTCTTTATTTACTGTCATCACTACCTTTATAGTTTTTCCGCTCACACTTGAACTAACTATCCTGTATTTTCCATTATCATTCAATAATGATACTTGCGGATTTCCTTCGAAATCCATTTCTTCAGGCAATGTTAATGTAGCTGTAAAAGTTGAACTATAATCAGAAATTTTAATAGTTGAAGGGTCTGTGTTTGTCTTTTTGAATTGTTCTTCTATATCTTTCATTTGTTTTTTAACCGGTGATACATCTAAAGAACCGGTAAAAGCAACTTTTGTTCCCTTTTCAACTTCATAAACTTTATCATGTTCTGTATTATCTCCTACTAAGATATCTCCTAACAATTTTTGAGTTGCTTCGAATGTATTTTCAGCAGTTTCTACATATTTAAGTGTTAATTTTATATCTTTAGTAGTAGGATCAGTTGAATCTTCTCCTCCGGCAAGTTGAACACCTTCCCAAATATAATCAAAATTGATTACATTTCCTGTAAGAATGTTTGTAGCCTTTGCTGTGAATTTACCGGAAACCATTCCGTTAATTGTATAATTTGTATTAGCTTTAGCCTTATCTGTATCAAATTTAACACCTTTTACATTAACTTTTAAATCATTTTCTACTCCATATACAGCTTCTTTAACTTCTTTAAAAGTTTTGATGTTATCTGCTACAGTAAGAGTAACGGTAATTGTTTTGCCTGTTACTTTTTGTTCGGTAATCTTAAATTTACCATTTGCTCCGGCTAATTCAACTGTATAACCATCTGCAAATTTCATTTCTTCCGGCAAAGTCATTTTAGCTGTAAAGCTTGTATTTACATTTTCCACTTTAATATCTGTTGCAACCCCGGAAGAAGGATATTTATCTTCAAGTTCTTTCAATTGTTTCTTTATAGGAGAAACGTTTAAAAGTCCGGTCATAGTCAATGAATCATTTTTATTAGCTTCGTACACCTTATCATGTTGTGTATTTCCATTAACCAATAAATCTCCGTCTAAATTTCCTTTTTGTGAAATATCTTGTTCTGTAGATTTAACAAATACATCAGACTTTGAAAAATCAGGTGCTAATGGTTTTGTACTAACATCTGTATTGTAAACCTTCTTAGTAATTGAATACCAAAAGCCACTAGCATGTGTTTCAAAATCACCTTTTGCAGTTATATTTTTAGATTCTAAGGCTTTGGCTTCATTAAGACTATTTGCTTTTACAGTATATGGAATACTGATATCTAAAGTTTTATTTGAAGCAGCACCACCATCTTCATTATAGTGTTTATATATACCTGCCCAATTCTCATCACGTAACGGGAATTTGAATGTAACAACTTGTCCGTTTACAGTATGAGTAAATGCCGCCTTATTAAACATGCTAGTTGAATTATCAGTTGTAATTTTAGCACTGTCAATAGTTACGCCTTCAGGGAATGTAACTTTGTATTCAACATATGCTATCTTGTTTTTTCCGTCTTTACCATGTGGGTACAAATTTTTTGTTGCAGCTTGTTTCATTTCGTCTTCAATTCCTGCCATCACTTTTCCCATTGGAATCTTTGCAGTCCACTTTCCTTCATAAGTTCCGGAATTGCTACCTTTTACTCCTTTTACAACTCCACTAGTTTTTGTATATTGTGCTACATTTAATGTATTTGCAGCATGAACAGAAGATGCTCCGGGTATTATTATACCCAAAGCTATCACTAACGCTGTAAAAAAAGAAAGGAACTTTTTAATTTTGTTCTTCATCTTTTCATCTCCTTTTTTATTTTCCTCCATATCAAAATGACAAATTCATTTATCCGTATAAAAATAAATAAACAACTTTCATCTTTCGACATTTGTCAATACTTTTGATAACTTTTCAGTGTAATTATACCACAAAGTTATTTAGAATACAACTATCTATAACCATTGTAATCACACAAAAATTCACAAATCAACATTTTTGACATTATATGATATATTCTGTATTATTTTAATCAAACATTTTTAAAAAATCTAATAGTAGTATATATTTTACCTATATTTTTCATTATATTTAAGTAGTTTTCTTCTGCCTTTTTGTTTTAATATACTACCAATAATTACAAAAGGAAATAATAAAATCATATAAAGGTAGTAATGACTATATTTTACGGTTGCTGTATATTTCGCTTCTCCTGATACGGCTTGCATTTTTTCATCTTTTTTTATTTCTCTAATTCTATCTACTGTTATTCTGCTTTCATCTGATAATAATTCATTCAATACTTCTTTGTCAGTAATTTCAAAAACTGTATCGTTAATAAGTTGGCTATTTCCTAAATTGTCAAAATAATAGTATTTCCCATTTTTTGTCCAAACGGAGCCTATTACATTACTTTGTATGTCTTTTACTTTTTCCCAACCTTCTTTTTTATCAAAGCTAACTATTTGAGAATTTCTTGAATACAATCGTCTTATATGTGGCGATCTATGTCTAATAATATATTTTTCATAAGAATTTAAAAAATAGATATTTTCTTCATCACAAAATACATTTTTATCTAAAAATTCAATATTTCCTTTAAAATTATTTTCTCCAATTTTTACCTGTTTATTTTTTCTTTGATTATAAAAATATACTCCATCTTTTGAAACAAAAAATAGATTATGAATATGAGAACTACTATTTCCAATTACTTTATAAGGGGCAGAACTTTCATCAAATCTAAAATTACCTTTAAAAACTTCTCCACTCTTTTTATCATAAAGCAAATCCTCTCCCTGCTCAACTGAAACGACTTCTAATTCCCCACTATTTTTAATTGGTAAAAGTTCATTTTTATAATAAACATTATTTTTATCACAAAAATACTCTCCATGTTTAGAAACCTGCTTCATAGTATTTGCATCTGCGTTTTCAAGAGCCTTTCCCTTGTAATATAGCACATCTCCATCTGTTGCAAAATATATTAAATTATTAATTTTCGAAATTTTCTTTTCAGTATTTAATTTATGATATGGATAAATATATGACTTAGGCTTTTTATCCTTAAAAAAAGCATGAACTATATGTCCAAAAATTTCTGAAACATAAGAAATCTCATCATTTCTCTCAGAAAGTGAAGAACAAAAATAAGTACTTTTACCATCAGTATAATATCCATTTCCAACATTAGTTATTCCCTTTGGATTAAGGTCTTCAATTTTTACATTTCCAAAATAAACATGATTTTTATCAATTCCAACTACACGAGAATCATAAGTATTCTCTGAATTAATAACACTAAAAGAATCTACATCTGCATCCTCTACAATGTAATATCCACCACTTGGAATAAGTGCATAAATCTTGTTATCATATTTATAAAAAATGCTATTGCCAATTCTCTGTCCACTTCTTTCAATATTGCCATAGGTATCATCACCTCGGAGAAGTTGACTAAATGTAAAAAAAACAATTGCTAAAATAGCTAAAATTAAACAAATACCTAAAATTTTTGAACGAATACTTTCATTCTCTTTTATATTCAAATTTACATCATCCCCATAGTTAAACTTATCAAATATATTATATCACAACTTGTCATTCTTTTCTCTTTAAGTATTACTAAAAAAAGTTGCTATACTTGAATATCCAATCAACTATAAACAACTCTTTTAAAGTATTTTATTTAATTTGTTTTTCTAAAGCTTGGTCAATGTCGTCTATTAAATCACGAATATCTTCTATACCTACTGAAAGTCTAATTAAGTCCGGAGATACTCCCGCTGCTATTAACTCTTCATCATTCATTTGTCTGTGAGTTGTTGATGCAGGATGTAGAACACAAGTTCTTGTATCTGCTACGTGAGTAACAATTGCAGCAAGTCTTAATGAGTCCATGAATTTAACTGCAGCTTCTCTACCACCTTTGATTCCAAATGATATTACTCCACAGGATCCATTAGGTAAATATTTTTGTGCCAATTCGTGTTGGCTATCATTTTCTAAACCTGAGAAAGAAATCCAAGACACTTTAGGATGTTTTTCTAAATGTTTAGCAAGAGCAAATGCATTTTCAAAATGTCTTTCCATTCTTAAGTGTAAAGTTTCTAAACCAACCCCAAGATAGAATGAGTTTTGTGGTGAAGGTATAGAACCTAAATCTCTCATTAAGTTAGTTGTCATTTTTGTAATATATGCACCCTTACCAAAGCTTTCAGTATATACCGTTCCATGATATGTTTCGTCAGGAGTTGTTAGACCTGGATATTTTTCACTATACTTTGTCCAATCAAAATTACCTGAATCTACAACCGCTCCACCAACTGCATTTGCAGAACCATTCATATATTTTGTAGTTGAATGTGTAACAATATCAGCTCCCCATTCAAAAGGTCTTAAGAAAACTGGTGTAGGAAAAGTATTGTCAACTATTAGTGGTACTCCATGTTTATGAGCAACTTTTGCAAATTTTTCTATATCTAAAATATTAAGCGATGGATTGGATAAAGTTTCTCCAAAAATTAGTTTTGTATTTGGTTTGAATTTTGATTCTAATTCTTCAACTGATACATCCGGATCAACAAAAGTTGCTTCAATTCCCAAATTTTTCATTGTATTAGCTATAAGGTTGTATGTTCCCCCATAGATAGCTGAAGTTGAAATGATATGATCTCCAGCACCAGCAATATTTAATATTGCATAGAAGTTTGCAGCTTGTCCTGATGATGTTAATATTGCTGCAACACCGCCTTCAAGTTGACAAATTTTATTTGCTACGGCATCATTTGTTGGGTTTGCAAGTCTTGTATAAAAATATCCTGAATCTTTTAAATCAAATAAATCTCCCATTTTTTCTGATGATTCATATTTAAAAGTTGTTGATTGTACTATTGGAACCACTCTCGATTCTCCATTTTTTGGTTCATAACCACCTTGTACACAGATTGTGCTTGTATTATATTTTTTTGTCATTTTTATTTCTCCTTTAAAATTATTTTATTCAAATTGTGTTATAGGTTCACTGCCACTTACAGCTCCTATAACTAGTCCAAGTGTAGCAGGTAATACCCAAGCAAATCCAAGACCACTTAGTGGAAGTATATCAATAAATGCCTTGATACTAGGGACATTAGCTACAGATAAAATTGCTTCTAATACACTTACTGCCAATGTAAAAATTAATGCATATCTAAAACTTTGTTTATTAGGTATAAATTTACGAAAAATACCCAAAATCATTAATACTATTAAACTAGGATAAACTCCCTTGTAAATTGGTGTTGCATAGTAAACTATATTTTCAACTCCAAGTACTGCAATTGTAGCACCAACAACTGATGAAACTACAGCAGCTATCTTGTGAGGTATCTTTCCATTCGAAAAGTCATGGAAGAAGTTTGCTATAGATGTAATTTGACCGATGGCAGTTGTTACACAAGCCAAAACTACAGCTATTGAAAGGAATAACATTCCATTCTTTCCTAAAACTCTTTCAGCAATTGCCAATAACAGCTGGCTTCTATCTATATATTTTGGATAATAGCTACTTACTGAAGCTCCTAGATATATAAGTCCTACATAAATTATCGCTAAAAGAATTAAAGCTATTACTCCACAATAAGTAGTTAATTTATTTCTTTCTCTGCTTGTACGATATCCTCTATAAACAATATCTCCTATAAAAACAGTACCTATGAGGTAACTTACTATTAAATCTCCTGTTTGATAACCTTCTAAAAATGAATGAGTAAAAACTCCACTTTGTTGTGGAAGTGTTGGAACTCCTATTGGAGTAAAGATTCCCTTTATGATAATTCCAAGTAATACTACTACCAAAACCGGTGTTAAAAATTTCCCAACACTATTAATCATCCTATTTATATCCAATGAAAAATATAGTGCAATAGCAAAATATCCAATGATAAATAATACAATAGATACACTTGAAAAAAGTGATTTAAATCCTAATTCATAAGCAACCGCTCCTGTACGAGGCACAGAAATACATCCTGCAAAAACCATTATAAATAATAATAAAAACTTTGCAAAATTTTTGTGTATATCTTCAGTCATAGCTTCAAGAGAACCCCCATTTTTGGAAATTACATATAATCCAACTACTGGCATTAAAACTGCTGAAATGCAAAATCCTATTGCAGCCAAAGACCATTGACTTCCTGATAAAAATCCTAATAGAGGTGGAAATATAAGATTTCCTGCACCAAAGTAGGAACCAAATAGAGCTAATCCTACTATTAAAATATCTTTCTTTTGTTTGTTCATAATCTTCTCCTTTTTAATTACACTAATATTGCCGAAAGAGAATGATAAGTAAATCAAAAAATTAAGTAACCAGTTTCGCACCTAGTTATGAGCTGAAAATAAAAAAAGCTCCCGTCCAACAAAGGACGAGAGCGAAAACTCACGTGTTACCACCTTAATTCATCTTTTTATCACTAAAAAGACCTTATTGAGTACTATCATACTCGCAATGCTATAACGGGCACACCCGTCACAACCTAAATCTAAAAATAGATCTCGATGTGATGACTCCAAGGCCATGTTCGAAAGCTTCTCTCTCATTTCTCTCACCAAACGAAATGTCTCTGTATTGATTGAATAACTTTCTACTCTTCTCTTCAACGTCTTGCTATAGATTATAAGGGACAAAAAACATTTTGTCAATACCTAAATTGAAATTTTTTTAATATTTTTTTATAACTACAAATCAATAAAACAAATTATTTTTTCTTTTTTAAATCACGTCTTATTTTTACTAATTTATCTGCAATCATATTACGAGATTCACCCATCCTAAAAGAAGCAATTCTGCTTAATGTTCTACCATATAATCTGCTATGTCTTTCAAAAATTTTATCAACAGTCAAAGTCATTTTATCTTGGAACTCTTCTTCAAGTTCAGCAATATTTCTTTGGAAGTTAGTCAATCCTGAAACTGTAAGTGTAAAATCCGAAGAATGTATAGCCAGTAAAACAACAGCAAGAGCTATTGCAAAATTATTTGGAATTGTCACATAAATTTTTTCAAAAAGTGGAATAAAAAATTCCATTATAATAATTGCTCCAATCCCAAAACCAACAGAAGTAATCACACAAGTCCTTCCATTTATATTAAGTGGCATATCACTGTAATCCCACCATCTAGCATGAAACAATTTTTCAAGTACATATGATGTTGGATATTCTAATACCATACTAGCAACAAATCCCATAATAAATATTTGCCACCATGATAGATGAGAAATTTTACCCATTGAAATAAGATCATAAAAAATCAATCCTAAAATTGAACCAAAACCATAAATCGGACATAATGGTCCATACAAAAATCCACGATTTTGCCATTTTCTTTGGTCGATTGTGCAGTATATACTTTCCCATATCCATCCTAAAACACTAAAAGCAAAATATGCATTCAAATATCTAATTAATTCCATAATACTCCTTTTAAAGATATTAGTAATTTGTAACAATCAGTTTTATACTAAAATCCACTCAAATTTTTAAATATTATTTCATTTATTTATAAATTAAAAATGTAAAAATCAAGATTACAACTATTTTAAGTTATTTTATATTTTTTATGTAATAAAAAAAGCTAGGGAGTATTTTTTAAAATTTACTCCCCAAACCTTAATTAATGAACTATATATTTAAGTCCTATCTAAAATTAATTTTCTTTTTTTCTTCTAATTCCTACTGCAGTAAGCACCGCTCCTGATAATCCTAATAATGTAGCATATAGGATTATGTTTGCATCGTTACCTGTTTTTGGTAATTTTTTTCCGGAATTATTATCAGGTTTTAGAGCAGGTTTGCTTTTTTCAACAACTGTAACAACAGCTTTCTTTGTTACACTTGCTCCATCTTTATCAGTTACTTTAAACGTAACAGTATATTTACCTATCTTATCCTTATTAAAACCACCATCATCAATAAGTTTTACATCTTTAGTTAAATCACCATCTTCTTTATCTTTAGCAGATACAACAAGACTCATTAAATTAAATTTTTCGCCTTTTTTAATAGTTTTGTCTTTAACTTCAAGTGTAGGTGCTTCATTCATAGGAGATACGTTCTTGTCGTAAATAGCATACACAGTTGTATCTTCATTTACAACAGTTGTACCTGTAAACTTCATACCTTTTCCATCAGCAGATGTATTCCATTCTTTAAATGTATATCCTGCTTTACTTGGATTAGCAGGCATAGATTGATCAGCCAAATTATCCGTATCAATTGCTTTGCCATTTTCCACATTGATTGTTGCATACGTTGCACTATCGTTCATGAAAGTTACCTTATTATGATTTACTCTGAATGTATAAGTAATCAAATTAGGTTTATTAACATCACCGGCTTCATCTTTTCCATCCACAGATTGTTTCGCTGCATAAACAATAGCTTGACGGAAGAAATAATGCTTATTATCCTTTTGAATAGCCGAATCATCTTTATTAAAAATAACATTATTATCAGTAGTAAAGATATTTTCATGTGCACCATAAGCATATCCTGTAACAGTATTGTTTTTGTTGATTTCAACATCAGAAGTTACTTGTAATCCGTCCACACTTAGTGTTGCTGATTTAACCTTTTGAATTTTTTTGTATAATTCCTTTAATGTTTCATAAGTATGTGGTGCCTTTAGTCTTGCTTTTACAACAATTCTTCTGCCACCTTTTTCTTTTGTAACAGATAAATCATCAAAACCATCAATACCGGATAATTTGTATTTAGTTGTATCTAGAGATTCTAAACCTTTTGGCAAATCTAAGACAAATACCAATTCAGCATCGGATTGTGTAATTGCAGTTTCAGGCATATTATTTTTCATCATATAGTACGCCGGAAATTCCGAATTAATTACAGCAATAAGTACAGTATTTTTAATCTTTTTAAACAATGATAAATCAACATGAAAATCTAAATTGATTTTGTCGCCTATACGATGATTGGAAACAGCTGTACTGGAAAGACCTCTTTCTTTAATATCCGCACGCACATTATAATCAGTTGTTTTTTCCGTTAAGAGATCATTCGCATAATTAAAGTTATATGGATTCCATTGTTTTCCACCTTTCCAACGATTAAGAGCTGGATCAGGATGTTCTTTATGTGGATAATCTTTAGCATATGGAGCTAAATATTGTGTTACCATCTCTTCAATATCTTTATCTACCTCATCATCTGAAGAAATTCCTGCATCTGGAAAAAAAGGAACCAAAGAATACTCATTTAGTCGATTAGCCCATTTTACACGACTACTTGCAAAATAATCCTTTAAATAAGATGGCATAACACCTTTATGAGTCGAATCTTTATACCAACTTAACTCAGCCCAATAATTGTCTTTTGTTAGTTTCTTTTCTTTTTCAGGCATTTCTTCAGCCAATACTTTTGTCGCACCGGCAAATACACTGAACATCATTAGTAGAGCCAAAACTAAACTCGTAGATTTTTTTACTAACCTTTTCATTGTTTTTATCCTCCGTATTTCTTATAAAAAATTGGTAAGAATACATACCTATCCATCAGGTAAATACTCTTACTAATTACATATAACATGCTTTATAAATCCGTATTTAAAATTTCCATTATTTGTCAATTTTTTATATATCTAGACAGATATACTATACCAAATAAGCTCTTTTATCGCCAGTGTTATTTGTCGGTATTAATCGTGTATTCTGCATTAATTTTTTATCCTCATAAAAATAATTTATTTATTAGTAAAAGATAATACGCTGTTAAATTTACAATTAAATAGTCAGCTCCGGAAAACGAAAGTTGCCAATTTAAGTTTCATCACACAATATTTTCACTTTACTATATTTTTTATTTTTCGCGTAAGCAAAAACTTTTGAATTTCTAATATAGGTAAATATATTTTCACTTAAATCTTCATCCCATATTGACTCAATCATCATTTTATTTTCATTATCAGGCTCATATAAAATATCCACATGGATTTGATAAAATTCTTCATCTTCATTTGGAAATTGTCTAACTAAAGAAATTTGAAACATCGGCTCATCTCTAAAAGTAGTAAATGTTCCTGTCTCAAATAAAATCATATCTTCTTCAAATGGTATATTGCACATCTGTTCGAATACATTGACAATTTCCTCCAATGAAATTTTATCAGTTATCTTGTCTTTCAAAAAATTAATTAGTTTATCCATTAATCTCCTCTTTCCTATCCCTATAAAACGAAATTCATTAAATAAATTTATGTCTAACACAATCCACCATAAAACACGAATACTCAGGATATAACTTCAATTTAATCTCTGGTCTTAAAACTCCACTCTTTATACTAAAAATCATTTCCTCAAACTTTCTTTTATCCTCTTCCCAACTAGCAATAGTTTCTTGTTTCTCTTTTTCACTGTCGTAGTCTTCATCAGCAATAGCTTCATTAATAGCTTCTTCAAAATATTTTCGATTCTTTTCTTCAAGACTAAAAAATCTTTCCTTTTGATTTTTTAACCATAGAACATAAAAATATTCTTCCCATTCTGCGATATAATAGTACTCAACACAATCTCCACAAAGATTTAAAAATATGTCATACTCTTTAAGTGCATAATAGACATCAATAATCTGATCTTCTGAAATATCATCTGTATTTAGATTATATTTTAAATCTTGTCCAGGTTTTACTTTCTCTACATAAGACATTGCTTCATCTTTATTACCAAGATACACTTCACAATAAGCTAAACACAATAGCAGACGCATTCTATTTGGATAAACTTCAAGTAAACTTAAGAATATTACTTTTGCTTTTTCATATTCCTTAAGTTCAAATAAAGATACTGCAAAATTGAAAGAAGTTACATAACTTTCTTCCATTTCTCTTGCTGTCTTGAAATAATTATGACTTACTATTAAATTCTTTTCATCTTTAGAATATTCATACTCGCTAAAATAATAAAGACCAAGACCTGTATAAGTTTCAACAAATGGAGAATTTAAATCTTTAGCTTTATTAAAACACATTAAACTATCCTTAGAAAAATCATCCCAAAAAGCAAGATTAGTATATATTCTTGCTTTATCAATATCTCCTAAAGAATTTTCAAACTCATTTAAAAAGTCTTGTAGAAATTCAATATAATCAAATTTATCATCTCTAAGTTCCAACTCAACAGAAGCAAGAGTACAAATAACATCTACATTTGATGGACATTCACTTTGCTTTTTCAAAAGATAGCTTTTCATTCTTTCAAGATATTCTTTTGAAGTTTCAAAATCTTTTAAAAATGGTTTATTGTATCTATTTTCATATTCTGTTTTTAATTCATACCAGTGTGATTTGATTTTGTTTAACATTTTTATTCCTTTTTGATTTATAATTATATTTATTATCATTCATACTAACATAATATTTAACTCTACAAACTATCTTTTATTAAATTGTACTATTATCATCACAAGAAAAAATTACACCTATGATTGTAAAATTATATATTCAAAGTAAAAGTTAATATATTGTGGTCTGAAGTGAATGTTTCTAAAATACCATTAAATACAATCTTTCTACTATCATACTCTTTTGCCACAAAAATTCTATCTATTGTAGACTGTGCTGGCTTAAATGTTATCATATCATCTGTCACCAAATCTCTATATTCTAATTTTTTATTATTATGTAACTCTTCTATCCAACTCGAATCGTTAAAATCTCCTAAAATAACTTGTTTCTTATGCTGTTTAAACTCTTTGTTTACCATTTGTTTAATTGTATCACCTGTATTATGAATGCTTATAATTTTAAGAGATTCATTATATTTCATTGCTACAAATTTATTTTTCAATTTGTCATCAGAGTCTGGATTTATTAATTCCCATATAGAATCTTTTAATGTTATAGCAACAACATGACTTTTTATATTACTCTTTAACTTTGAATTGTGAAAAACAACATACCCATTATTTTCAAAAAAATCTTCTGCTTTTATATTTTTATTATCATAAAACTCTTGTAAAAAATAATATCATCTTTTGTTTTTAAAACTTTACTAATAATATCTTTTATAGGTGTTATAAAATCAATATTTCTAGGATTATAGTATGCACCTTTAGTCCCAGAATAAAGTCCACAAAACTTGTTAATATTAAAACTCGAAATTCTCATATTTTACTCCTTTTTTGATTTATGGTTAACCATATACGAGAAAGTAGTAATAGTATTTTTTACACCTATTTCATAACCATTAAGTTTAAATCTAAATTTCTTCTAGACCAATTTCTTTTAAATAATTGTATATACCATCATAATATTCTAATTTCATGGTCTTATCATCATCATTTCCAGTTAGTATAAAAATAATAATTCCTTGTCTCGCTCTAGTTAAAAGAACTCTATACGCATTTTTTAAATAAAGTATGTTATCTTTATTGTTAACCTTTTGCCACTTAGTTCCTTTAAATTCATAATAATCAAAACTATCATTATTAAACCTTAAATTTGCATCCCAACAAACTATAGTTCAGTCAAGTTCTAAGCCTTGTATGTCAAATTCTGTAGCTGTTTCTTCTAAAAAATATGATGACCTAACATCTTCTTTTCCATTAAGAAACCAATTTGGAGCTTTTATTTTATTTTGTACCCATACGCCATATTTTCGAAGTCGTTTCGCTCCCGAACTTGCTGTAATTCCATAACGCTGAGAACCTTTAGCTTTTTCCTGTACCCAGTTTTTTGCCGTTCTTAAATCTCTAGTAATACAAATTGAATAATCTTTTTTAAATTTATCATATAAGTTCTTTGCTTTATCTTTTTCAACGTCTAAAACTGCTTTAACAAACTCAGATATATTTTCACTTCTAAAAGATCTTAAAGATACTGCAAGATGTAAATCATCAATAGTTTTATAGTTAATACCTTGTGTTATTTCTTTAAAACTATATCCTTTACAATATTCTTCATCACTAATTTTATTTGATATAAATACTTCCCACTCAGGAAAATCACTTCTTAAAGTATCAAACCATCCAGATATACCTGCAGATTCGCCTTTATTTATCTCTTGGCCTCCTCCAATTAAACAAATAATAGTAGCCCAACCTTTGTGACGATTTAATATACTAACTAAAAACTCTGGCTCTGACATATTAAAGTTTGTAACTCCTTTTTTCTTTTTCATAAAATTAGTAAGGTTATGTTCATCCCAAGCTCGTTGTGCTTCATCAAAAATAGTAACTCTTTCAATAGGAGGAGTGACTACAGATATAGCATCATCACGAAAATGATGAATTATCTGAATAAACTCATGAGCCTTTCTTAATGCTTCAGTTTTTTTAGTCCCATTTCTTTCTACATCATCGCGTGCTAAAGCTTCTTGTAAAACATCAACTAATGGACCATTTCCAGATAAGAAAATAGCATGTTCATTTTCATCTACCTTTTGACGCTCAATAGCAATATTTAGTCCTGCCAGTGTTTTTACAGCGCCAGGAACTCCCGTAATAAAGCAAATAGTTTTTTTATTATTAGCTTTACTATAATCTATTATTTCATTTATAGCTTTTGTTGTCAGATTAAGATTTTTGGCACTTGCATCATTTCTAGAAATATCCTCAACATTATTCCCCATATATAGAGCTTTAGCTGCTTCAACAATTGTAGGAGTTGGCATATATAATGAATTTATCCACTCATTATAATCGAATTTATCTTTAATATAATGTTTACAAACCGCCGATATATATCTATCTAAATTTCTTTCATTACAACACAAAGGCTCTAAAATATTATCTTTTAATTTTTTTATGACATTGTTTTTTTCGGGAGCACTTGTACAAACAAGAATAGGTACCAATAATTTATTATGACTTTCTTTATGAAAACAACTTAAATCAAGTGCGTAATCTATCACTTGTTCAATAGCATAATTAGGATATTTATTTTCTCCATCTTTAAATTCTATAAGAAAAACAATACCATTATATAAAAGCACATTATCTATTCTTTTTCCTATTCTTGGAATAGTATATTCAAATAATAAATAGCCTTCTTTAAAATTTGTTAATTCTCTTTTTAATATCTCAATTTCACTTTTCCAAGTATTTTTTTGTAAATCATCAGCAGAAAATTGGTCATTACTTGTTATCTCACCAAATATAGAATTTATATCTTCACATAAAAAATCTTTCACACAGCTCGAATAGTATGCTCTCTTCAATTAATAAACCTTCTTTCTTTAAAAATAAAATATTTTGCAAATAATTTTTTTCAAACTAATTAAACCATCATTAATCAGATAATTTATCTTCTCCTAAATAACTAAATTTTTCAAGTATAGATTTATAATCAGAACTTACTTTCATATTCTGATTGTTCCTGTTACACTCTATTGGTAAAAGTTCTCTATATTTATAAGATCCTCCATCTTTCCATACAAAATATGTTTTATCTGTACTATGCTTAATTTTTTCGTAACGTTCTCTCGCTTTAGCAGATGGTTCTCTATAAACACGAAATAGCCAAAATAACCGCAAATTTTCATGTTCTAATCCTCTATTTAAAACATCTGCATTAGCTAACAATGTCTTTTGATAAGTTCCAAAATTTTCTCCATCACTACTGTAACTTGCAATTATATTTCCACTATTATCCGAATAAGTGAAGCCATCTCCATAAACAATTCCCATTAATTCTCTTGCAAGTTTAGATGGTAATGTAAAATATTTTTCAGTTTCAAACTCGCTAGCGCTTAAACACTCTCCTAGCAGTTTATTTACCTCAATATTACCATCAGATTCTGGAATCAACAAATAACTGTTGATTTCTCGTTCCGAATGAACTAAACAAGCTTCTTGAGGGGTACAATAACATCGACAATCTTGATATGCACAAAAATCAGTAACATTAACCATTTCATTTCTACCATCAAAATATTTTTCAATTTCAATTAACAATTTTGGAAAATCATTATTTTTCACAACACCAGATCTAATCCATACAGATTCTTCTATACCACACAATTCATTTTTTACATTTGTGTATGTACTTAAAAGAACATCACCATTATAATCAGAAAGCCATTTATCAAACAGAGGAATAGATTCTTCATTCATCCAACTTTCAATTTTATCCTTATCAATAATTTCAAAAGATGGTGCTGCTAATAGTTCTGCGTTAAACCAATTATGTGTTTTCTTTCTATTTATTGTATTAGCATAATCTTGATATGTATTAACAAAATTTTCTAACTGAGAATAATCTTCAATAAATCTAAAAGTTCTATAATCTTCACATAAAGGAATCTCATTTGCAATGATAGCCTCTAGTTTATGTCTTGCAAGCCACACATTCTTTTCGGCTACCGTCATAACTTGACTCATCCGTCCATGAGTTGCAGAATAATAAGTCCCACTTATTACACAATCAACACTTCTCTTAACTTTATCGTTTGAAAGCCAGAATTTATCTGGATTCCACCCTTGATCCAAAAGAAATTGATATGTGCTAGCAATAATAATACCTTCAATTTTCAATTCAGAAAGTTCATATTTATTCTTATATTTTTCTATATAATTTTTAGCTTCTTCATGATAATCTTTTGTATCATAATCTTTTCTAAAAAAACAATCTAAGTGATCACAAAGAACATATCTTGCTAAATCATAATCTATAGCTTTATAACCTTCCATACGACCAGAATTCAATGCTTCTTTATAAATTTCTATGCACTCAGGTTCGTAGTTATATGGTGGAATCGCTATTTTAAGTTTGTCAGATTTTAATATTCCTTTCGCAGTCGCAATTTTAACAATTCCCGTACCGTAATATCTCAAGACTACATTTTCATATTTACTTAACCCTATTTTACTAAACAAATTATCTAAAATCCAGTGAGAAGCAGTATTTAAGTATTCTTCACAAACAAACTGATACAACGCAATTCCATATGCAATAGCAAACATATCTTCTAAAATTTGCATATCGTTTATATCAACACATTTTTCAAATAGTTTCCAAAATTCCAGTGGTTGTGAAATTCCCCATACAGTCAATTTAAGTCTGCCGCTTTGTCGAACTTTATTATTTACGGATGCTAAACTCCAAGCTAAAGTCAAAGGAGCTGAATTATATTTATCTATATTATCAACATTAATATTTTCAAAATCTAGTTCGGTATATGCATACCATTCTGCATCATAGCCATCTCTCAAGCATGACGGTATAGACCACCATATATCTCGTTCTGCTGAATTATTAAATTCTCTTAGAAATTCGTCTAATAAAACTGATCCCAATGGATGATTGTCAATTCTTAAAACAGGTAATATCACATTATTGAATATTTCTCTAAATTCTTCCACAGAATATCCCATTATTTTTTTTAAATATTTCGAATATTTCCCAGCAACATCTATTGAACAATTAGCTAAAGCATAGCAAATCAATTCAAAAGCTTCCTGATTATTAATCTTAACATTTGTATATTCTGTTATAAGTTTTCCTTTTTCAATAGAAATAAGTGAAAGCATTTGAAATATACCATCTGTATCATTAATTTCAACAATTTCACCAGCATTCAAATCTTTATATATTTTTTGAGCTATTAAATAATCAAATGCTGGTTGCATACCCCAAGAATAATAAATTTCTGGCTTAGAAAAATCATCTGTCTGTTTAATGAAGGTATACAAAAAACCTTCGTTCGTAAGAAAATCTAATATTTCACTCAAGGTATCTTTTAATCGAATTGATACTTTATCGTATATATCATCAAATCGAATAGATTTACTTTTTGAAAATAATTCTGCTAATTCTATTAGTGATGTATGGATTGCTTTAAAACCTTTTACTCCTGTATGACTCGTACTATAACATTCCTCTAAATATGAAATTTTTGATTTATACAACTCAGTTAATACAACTGTATTTTTAGGTAAAGATATTATTTTTTGACCGCGATATTTATCGCAAAATAATTTTACAGCTACTGGAGATTTCAAATTCTGCTTAATCCAAAAATTATTTCCAATATCAATTCTATAAGCTGAAAAATATTTGTCGCACACTTCCTCTAGTTTTCCATCTCCTGTAGGAGGAAGAAAATAAAATATATTTTTATACAGTAATTTTTGATATTCTGAAAATACATACGGTCTTGAAAAAAAGACAAACTTAATTCTTGAAAATGTCTTCAAATAAGCATCTGTTTCATTAATCTTGTCCTTCCAAAACTTCCGTGAAGGCGACTCATCAACTCCATCTACCATAATTACACATTTTGGTTCAACAAAAAATGTTCTATTATGCTTGTATGCCCTTAAAAAGGCCGCATTCTGTAATGCTTCAAATAATTCTATTTCATTCCAAGTACTTTCAAGACCTAACGAACTTATTATCATCGAAGCCCAAGAATCCCCTTCTGAAAAATCTTTTGCGTGTATAATAACTGGAAGATGTATTCTATTACTTAAAAACATATCAGCTTCAGCTACTAATCCTGCTGTTTTACCAGTACCTTGTAAACCCAAAAATATAATTTTATTATTATTATTAACATTATTAAGTAATTCCCTAAGTTCAAGAAATTGATTATCAATATTTTCTAACAGTTTTTCTACATCATGAAAGTGAAAATACTTTCCAAATCGTAATGGACTATCTTTTACATCTTCAAGACAACAATTTAATCCTAAGTCTTCTGTTATAAAATTAGTTCTTCCGCCATTTTTAACAGCATCCTTATTACCTTCTAAAATATTCAACCATTTGTTTAAAATAGGTAAATCCATCTGAATTTTGCATTTCAAGTCTTTGGTACTATCAGGTAATCCTAATGCCAATAAATCTTCATATGCACGTAATAAGGATTTTAATCTTCCTATAAAGGCACACATTTTTTCAAGTTGAAGTCTAGTCAATTCATTACTTCCTAAAAAATGCTCTAAATGTTTATGAACATATCCAGCAGTGTGAATCTCAGGAATATATTTTAATTTAGCCCAGCCATTAACTACTTTTTCATACGAATGAGTAAATAAATTATCAAAAATAACAGTATTTTCAAACCAATATTTATAAATACCTTGTATTTCTGGCTGAATCAATTTTTCTTGTATTGTTGTCTCATCCCAAAGAATTATTTCTACATTTGGATTAGATAATTTACAACTTGAAACAAATTGTTCCCATCTATCTGATTCAGCATTTTTTGTAATTTCTCTACCTTTAACAATTTTCTTAGATCCTAAATTTCTAGGAATACAAACAATATATCTTTTTATATTTGAACGAACTTTCACTGCAGTTTGAAAAGAACTTTTAATCTGATTAATTTGAGCTATTTCAATTTTTTCACGGAACCATTTAGACTGTACAGCAATGACATCTCCATTCGTTAAAATTCCATATGATTCAACACCACCATCTCCCCCATCTCCATTTACGAATGCAAACTGAACCAACTCTTCTCCATATATTTTCTTGCACCAACATTCAAAGAGTAAATTACACATAACTTCAAACGCATGATTATTTGATTCTCCATGATTATTAAATTTTGTCCAATCCATCTTACCGTTACCTCTTAATATATTTCTTCATATTTCTTGATTAGCAAACTCGATTATGTTTTTTTACTCTCATCTTACTAATCTTGATTTTAATAATAATCATTGATTTTAATGTATTTCATTTTTCAAAACTATTAATTGTTGCAAATTGTGAGTTTCAGTTAAACTAACACATTACAAACGCAAATATTCTATATGTATGAAATTACATTATATTTTTAAATTATCTGAAAATGCCTAAGCGATTCTTTTATTAATTTTTTCATTACATAAAAATTTGATGTTTTTTATTTTCATCCTTCATTATTATAATTTTTTATAATAATTACCTATAATCTACAACTTTAAGATTATTTTTCCTTACAATAAATCTCCTATTATTTCTTTAACATATCCCTCTAAATCCTTTATATCTAAGAATCCTGGATCTAAGTGGCAGAGAAAGTTCCAATCTTTGGTTTCTTTTTTTCTGTATACAATTGCTTCGCCATCTTCACTTCCAAAATAGCTTCTATCTACTTCATATCCATTGTTTTCCAAGAAGTCTTTTACTATATTATACTTAGTTTCTCTTTCTTCAATATAAGCTTTTACTTCTTCATTGTTGATTACATAAGCATCTATTTTTGAATATCCTTTAATGATTTTATCTTTTGTTACTGATAGATTAGAAATTTCTTTCCAAATTATTTCAACATTCTCTTCAGAGTCAAACATAAATCTGGATAGTGGTACAATATTCTCATTATAGATAATTTCCATATAATCAGGTATGTTTTTAGGATTAAAATATTCATATTCAAAATTATCTTCTTTTTCTATGGTATATCCGGGTATTTTAGATACGAATTCTTTTCCTTCTTCTAAAGAATCAAATGCTACTAAATCTTTTGAATAATTATTTTGATATAATTCCAATATATACATCTATTAACCTCCAAATATTAATAAATAACTAATTAAATATTAACTTTTTTCTTTGTTTATAAAATAAGTTTTCGTATAACTTTAATCACTGTATGATATATATCTATCCAACGCAGCAAATACTTCTTCAAGGCTAAAATATCCAATTTTTCGTATTGCTTCTTTCCCTTCAACAAAAGCTAGTACTGCAGGTGCTCCCAGAATGTTTTCTTGTGCTGCAAGTGAAATATTATTCTCTATTGATACATAGCCAGTGAACACTTGAGGATGTGTCCCACTCCAAATTGTAATTTTTTCCTTAAGTGCTTTGCACGGAGCACAAGCCTGTGAACCAAACAAAAATAAACTAAACTTCTCTTTCTCTTTAATCATTTGATACTCTGTCAATGTTTGAATTATTCTCATTTCTCGCATAATATCCTTCTTTCTCATTTTTAGCAATGATCTTCTTTAAATCCATACTATAATTACATATCTCATCCTCAAGATATAGAGGTGTAGTTTACTAATCTAATGTTTCCCTTAATTAAGCTTGGACAATAGCGCAACTATCTCACAATGGAACTAGCGAACACCAAGTATGTCAAGTAGTTGCGTTCGCGTGTGGGAATATATCAATAAACTTTTTAACGATAGCATAAGGTTATCGTTAAAAGGTATTAGCTCTTCAAACTGGAATTAGGTTTTTTCTTTTTTAATTCTTCTGCTATACAGTAGAAAAATGCTTCGGCTCCAGCTAAAGAGAAATAAGTAATCCATAAAAAATTAGAATTATCGCTTAAAGCATGAAAACTCTTTATAGAGAATGCAATAGATAAAAACATAAAAAAACTCAAAAAATAGTCACATTTTTCAAACATTCTTTCTGTCCCTGCCACTGCACTGTTGAGTTGAAATCCGGATTAAAGGTAGACATTGATATATGGAAATAGACGCACAAAACCATCTCAGCCATGATGGTTGAGAGGGTTGTTTTTCTAAAAAAGGCACATAATCCGCAGACTATATGCCCAGACGTTTGGATGTAAAGCTAGCAATCGCCATTAAAGGCGATTGCATAGTCCTTACAAGCATCAACCGCATGGATTGACACTTCCTTTGCATCTGCGGCATCCATCTTCGAAGCAAAGATGATACCTACAGCTGCTGCACCAAGGGCAACAGCAAACTTCCAGTCTATTACAACTGTACAGTTCATCATAGCACTACCTCCTTTCCGGAACTTGCGTCCCAAAACTAAAATGGTATCCTATGTTGCCCAACGTCACCTTATATCATATCATTTCTATGGTATTTTTTCAATTCGCATTGTTTACAAATCACCAAGTAATTTGTACTTCTTCATTTCGCCCATTTATATAAGCAATGTAAATAGGGATATGATTACAACTTATTAAGAACTCATTTTCAGACAAAACCTCATCCATTAGCCTGTCATAGTTTACTGATGAAAATTCATCTACTTCCACAAATCTAATAACCGATTCAGAAACGGAACCTTCCAAGCTATAGTTAGTTTCGCCTTGATAAAAGTGTCTATATGCCTTGATTGTTCTTCCATCATTAAATTTAATTATAAATTCTTTCATTCCACGTGGTAGTTCCTGCACTTTTCTATACAATCGGTCGTATGAATCATCAATTACCCCTAAAAGTTCATGGTCAATTTTAATATCTCCACTATGCTTATATCCACCAAGCAAGAGGTATGCAATCAAAATAGTATTGTTCCTGATGCGTTTCACAACATCAAAATCATCGATATTATCCTTGTGAAAATGGTCATTTCTACAATCTTGCGCAAAACACAACAACATTTTATGAACCTTTTCACGTCCATCTTCTGAAAGCTCCCACCCATTGATATTATCGTGAAGAAACCAAATCATAGGACTTAAAGTGATATTAAAATAGTCTTCAAATCCTTTTTGGAAAACTACTTGCGGTTTTCCTGTTATTTGATTGGGGCGAACAGTATCACCCTTAACATACTTTGAGCTTGGCATTTTGTTACCGTTCTTCAAAATCCACAGCTTATCTTTCTGCGGATATTCCAAATTAACCATTATCAATTTATAAATCAATTGTTCAATGGTTTTCAGATAGCCACAAGCTACAGATGTATAATCAAAATTATTTCCTTGTTTAAAAACATGATACTGATATTCCGCCGTAATGAAACACTTAGCAAATCCCTCTGTTCCGATCAAAGCTTTATAAAGCTCTTTATCAATAAAATTCTTGTCACATACTTTATAGTCATCATCGCTAAAGGATAATTCTTCTAAATTTTCCGTAGTTTTTGAATCTGGAAGCATGCTGAATCTTTTAATTCTGTAGTTTTCATCGTGCAATATTTCATCTGCTGCAACCTTAAAGATTGATAAATGTCTTAGTGATAACCTAGGTATTGTTTCAAATCCAATATTGTCGTTTGCGCTATTAACTGCATGCTTGTATTTCTTTAAAATAGTCTTATAATCTATCTCACCAAAGTAGAGTTCAAGAAACTTTTCAATACTTCTGATTTCAAACTTCGAATTATCACTTCTATTATGTCTTGAAGAACTGCCCCAATTTATCCAGCATATTTTTGTCAGGTTGTATTTTTCAATTAATTCATCAATTTCATTGTCTTCCAATCCCGTATATCTATATCCGATTCTATGTTCATTTATAACAACTATAAATTCAAATGGGTATATATTTTCAATACTTTCATTGCTAAACCCTATCGCCAATTTTTTTTCTGGCCACAAACATTCCACTCCAAAAAGATGAAATAACTCCATTAGAGATTGATTAATTAAATTGTCACGAATGTAACATTCCAATGAGCGCTCAAAAAAAGCATATTCATAAAATGTTTTATTTGCTGGTTCCAAAACTTCAAATGCAGCAGCTCTTGTTCTATATTTTCTAAAGGGCCCATTTTCCACAATTGAATTTATTGCTCTTAAGAAATCCCTCACTGAAGAATCTACAATAGCTTCTGCTTTACTTTGTAATCCATTCATATAGAATTCACTCCTTCCATAACATCCAATCCACTGCCTGCCATAGTACTCACCGTTGAGTTGCCGTATTAGACAACATCTAAATCACTCACTCAAATTGAGTTTGCACCCAAGATAAAGTCTATCCTAGTGCCACAACCATTGACATCTAATCCACTAACTAAACCCTTTGACTGATTTTACAGTAGATATGTTTTCATATAAGAATTACATACTTTCATGAGATATTGCTAAATCTCAAAAAAAGCCCAGAAATACGCTACTTTCTGGCAATTATTTATATTTTCTAGACATCAACGCTACTGTCTCGCAATGAACTGTTCTTGGGAATTGGTTAAAGATTTTTAATGTTTTTAGTTCGTAGCCGTTTTCGATTAGCACTTGTACGTCTCTTTTTTGTGTTTTTGGATTGCAAGAAATGTAAACCATTGTTTTTGCACCACAGGAGATTATTTTTTCCAATGCTGTTTGGTTTATTCCATCTCTTGGCGGATCCACGATTATTACATCTACCATTTCTTTTCTGTTTTCAATTTCTTCTAGGACGTCTCCAGCAATGAAGGTGCAATTTGTTAGTCCGTTTTCTTTTGCTGATTTGTTTGCACTTTCGACTGCCTCTTCTACGATTTCTATTCCATAGACTGCTTTTGCTTTTCTTGCTACAATTTGCCCTATTGTTCCAGTTCCTGAATATAGGTCAAAGACTACTTTGTTTTCTATATCTCCACAGAGTTCAATTGCTTTTGAATACAGATTTATTGCTCCAAATACATTTGGTTGAAAAAACGAAAACGGTGTTACTTTAAATTCTAAGTCAAATAGTTTTTCTGTTATGTATTCTTCTCCAAAAATTATATTTATTTTTTCAGGAACTACTGCATCTGCAAGTGAGTTATTTTCTGTATGCACGATTGATTTTATTTTTCCTTCAAGTTTTAAGTCCAGAAGCATATCTACAAAACTATTTTTATCAAATTCACTTTGTGTTGTTGTTACGATATTAACCATTATTTCACCAGTTGTTAGTGCATAACGAATGATTAAATGTCTTAATAGTCCTTCATGATTTCTCTTTTTTACAAATGGAAGATTATTTTCTCTTACAAAGTCGATAATCCCGTTTCTTATTATTTCAAAATCTCTATGTACTAGGTTACATTCCTTTGTATCTACAACTTCGTAAAATCTATTCTTCTTATGCATTCCAAGCATTACTGGGCTATCTTTATACATATCAGCAAATGTATATTCCATTTTATTTCTATATGCAGTTTTTAATGGACTTTCAAAAATTTCAGGTTCTTCTGAATATACATCTTCAAAAAGTTCTTTTATCTGTCTTTGTTTTAGTTTAAGCTCATAATCGTAAGAAACGCTTTGATAGCTACAACCACCACATTCCAAATAGTTTGGGCAAGTTGGATTTGTTTCAAGTGGACTTTTTTCTAAAATTTCTAAAAGTTTTGCTTCCATATGTTTTTCTCTTTTTCTTCCGACAATTACAGAAACTTTTTGTCCTTCAATTCCACCTTTAAAATTTACTTTTCTATCTTCAAAAGTAAATTCAGACATATTTGGAAAATTAACTTTTTCAATTATTCC
>ERZ772956.573-NODE-573-length-27230-cov-25.755879_pt1 | contig 27230 bp, 25 predicted proteins | sample MGYA00580683_ERZ772956 | MGnify/ENA primary metagenome ERZ772956 (study PRJEB29015, sample SAMEA2738077) | human oral metagenome | biome: human oral; feature: human-associated habitat; material: saliva | place: China | collected 2212 ... | reverse complement strand
GTTTCGACCAAGACGTGTTCCTCAACGCCGTCGGCGGCGTCAAAATCGGCGAACCTGCCGCCGACCTTGCTGTTATCCTCGCCATGCTCTCCAGCTTCCGCAACCGACCCATGCCTGAAAAAACCGTCGTATTCGGTGAAATCGGCTTAAGCGGCGAAGTCCGCCCTGTCGCACGCGGGCAAGAGCGGCTCAAAGAAGCGGAAAAACTCGGCTTCAAACGCGCCATCGTCCCCAAAGCCAATATGCCGCGCAACGCCAAAGAGTTTCCGAACCTGAAAATCTACGGCGTCAGCAGTTTGCAGGAAGCGATTGATGTTTGTCGTGACGGGGACTAAACCGTTTCGATAATCCGCCTAAAAAACAATCATCTAAAAGGCCGTCTGAAAACTTTCAGACGGCCTCTCTTTAAATTTAAATAATTTTGTTATATTATAACGAACGCTTTATTCTATCTTTTCTACACATCGAGAATCGGAGAGAAATCATGAAAAAAACCGCTTTGCTTATCGTATCAGCCTTCCTGTTCAGCACTGCCGCACACGCCCACCGCGTTTGGGTTGAAACCGCCCACACGCATGGCGGCGAATACCTTGAAGCCGAATTGGGCTATGGCGAATTCCCAGAGCTTGAGCCCATCGCCAAAGACCGCCTGCACATTTTCAGCAAACCTATGCAACTGGTGACTGAAAAAGGCAAAGAAAACATGATTCAAAAAGGCACATACAATTACCAATACCGCAGCAAATTACCGGTCAAAGACGGCAGCTACTTGGTAACCGCCGAATACCAACCGACTTTCTGGTCAAAAAACAGCGCGGGTTGGAAGCAGGCAAGCATCAAAGAAATGCCTGATGCAAGCTATTGCGAGCAAACCCGTATGTTCGGTAAAAACATCGTCAATGTCGGCCATGAAAGCGCAGATACCGCCATCATCACCAAGCAAGTCGGCCAACATTTAGAAATCGTACCTTTGGACAACCCCGCCAACGTCCACGTCGGCGAACGCTTCAAAGTCCGCGTCCTTTTCAATGGCGAGCCGCTGCCGAACGCCACCGTTACCGCCACATTTGACGGCTTCGACACCAGCGACCGCAGCAAAACCCATAAAACCGAAGCCCAAGCCTTCTCCGATACCACTGATGACAAAGGCGAAGTCAGCATCATTCCATTGCGCCAAGGTTTCTGGAAAGCCAGCGTAGAACACAAAGCCGATTTCCCTGATCAAAGCGTGTGCCAAAAACAGGCGAACTACACTACTTTGACTTTCCAAATCGGTCATTCACATCATTAATTTTTCCATAATAAAAGGCCGTCTGAATATTTCAGACGGCCTTTATTCATCCTATTTAAGGACGATGCGGCGCAAACTGCCATTGTCCCAATTCCAAATTCAAATCAAACAGATTCAGACGACCTATTGCCACACGAACCAAGCGCAAACATGGAAAGCCTGCTTTCGCCGTCATCCTTCGCACTTGGCGGTTTTTCCCTTCCGAAATTTTAATTTCCACCCAAAAATCAGGCACAGACTTGCGCACACGAATCGGCGGCACGCGCGGCCATAAAACATCCGCTTCTCCTTCTTCCAATACCCTGACCTCGGCCGGACGGGTGACAAAATCGCCCAAATCTACGCCACGGCGCAACAAATCCAATTTGGCTTCATCAGGAGAACCCTCCACCTGCGCCCAATAAGTTTTGACCTGCTTGAATTTTGGGTCGGCAATCTGCGCCTGCAAACGGCCATTATTGGTCAGCAGCAGCAAACCCTCGCTGTCCGTATCCAAACGTCCGGCCGGATAAAATCCCGGTTTCTCGACAAAATCCTTAAGGCACGGATGTTTTTCATGTGCAGAAAACTGGCAAATCACGCCATAAGGCTTGTTTAGAATAATCAAATCGTTCATTTCACACTTTCAGACGGCCTTAGATTTCAAGAAATTCCGGATAATAAAAAAGACACCGTATAAACGGTGTCTTTCATATTTGGCGGAGTAAGAGGGATTCGAACCCTCGATGCAGGTTGACCCCACATGCTTCCTTAGCAGGGAAGTGCCTTCAGCCTCTCAGCCATTACTCCTAAGGAAGTGCGTAATATACTGGTTTGGCTCGGGCGTGTCAAGCTGGGCTTCAGGGTATTTTTTAACCGTATGAAATCATTTGTATAAAATATAAAGAAGCGTGAAATTGTAGCCCGTATGCGACGGCTGGTACAATTCATGCTTGGTTTCAGGATGTGATGAAAATGAATGATTTAATCGTATTGAACAAACCTTATGGCGTGATTTGCCAGTTTTCGACGCATGAAAAGTATGGGTGTTTGAAAGATTATGTGTCGCTGTCGGACTTTTATCCGGCGGGGCGTTTGGATACGGACAGCGAGGGTTTGCTGCTGTTGACGAACGACGGGCGTTTGCAGGCGCGGATTGCAGATCCTAAGTTTAAGCTGGAGAAAACTTATTGGGCGCAGGTGGAAGGTTCGCCCGACGAAGCGAAGCTGGATATGCTGCGGCGCGGAGTGGATTTGGGCGATTTTGTCACTCGTCCGGCAAAGGTTCGCGTGTTGGAAGCGGACGAAGCAGATGTTTTATGGCCGCGCGTGCCGCCTATCCGCGTGCGCAAGTCCGTGCCTGATTTTTGGGTGGAAATTCGGATTTCGGAAGGAAAAAACCGGCAAGTCAGGCGGATGACGGCTAAGGCGGGTTTTCCGTGCCTGCGTTTGGTCAGGGTGGCAATAGGTCGTCTGAACGTGTTTGATTTGGGCCTGCCGCTTGGTCAATGGACGTTTGCGCCGCATAAGCCTTGATTAAGATCATTAAAATTAATATTAATAATAAAATACTAATTCATGAGATTATCTGATAAAATATTAAATATTATTATTTATATTTAATATTTATTTATTTTTGTGAAATTTAAAATCACTACCTGAGGTTATGAAATGTCAGAACATACTACGCTGATTATTAATTGGAAAGGTCCATATTCATACGATGATATTACTAACAATCCAGAGTTGAGAAATGGATTGTATCTTGCGGCAGGCAAACAAAAATATGAAAGAGGTGATAATTCCATCCAATATTGTGGGATTACAGAAGGAAATTTCTCCTCAAGATTTAGGAATCATCATAAACTCCCACTTATTACAAGAGAACAGGAATTTTGGTTAGGAACAGTGGTTGTGCCAGCAAATGCGAGCCGTTATTATCTTGAAATGGCTGAAGCCCTGATTATTTATTTCTGGCAACCCTCTTTAAACGAAAAGAAAAAAATTTCTCCACCTAAATCAACAACAGTAATAAATTATTGGTTCACAAAAGACGGACAGCCTAGATTTAACCAGCGAGCTATTTATAGAGATTTACCAGATGTTCTATCATGGGATACAGAACATTGGAGAACAGGTAACCTAACTGTTTACACAGATTACTAAAATTTTATTTCTCAAAAATATCTTAATTTTAAAATATAGTAGATAAAAAGGTCGTCTGAAAACCCTGCAATACGGTTTTCAGACGACCTTTGTTATTGGATATTAATGATGCGTATGACCGATTTGGAAGGTCAGGGTGGTGTAGTTCGCCTGTTTTTGGCACACGCTTTGATCGGGGAAATCGGCTTTGTGTTCTACGCTGGCTTTCCAGAAGCCTTGACGCAGGGGAATGATGCTGACTTCGCCTTTGTCGTCCGTAGTATCGGAGAAGGCTTGGGCTTCGGTTTTGTGGGTTTTGCTGCGGTCGCTGGTGTCGAAACCGTCAAATGTGGCGGTAACGGTGGCGTTGGGCAGCGGCTCGCCGTTGAAAAGGACGCGGACTTTGAAGCGTTCGCCGACGTGGACGTTGGCAGGATTATCCAGCGGAACGATTTCCAGATGTTGCCCGACTTGCTTGGTGATGACGGCGGTGTCTGCGCTTTCGTGTCCGACGTTGACAATGTTTTTACCGAACATTCGGGTTTGTTCGCAATAGCTGGCGTCAGGCATTTCTTTAATGCTCGCCTGTTTCCAGCCTGCGCTGTTTTTGGACCAGAAGGTCGGTTGGTATTCGGCGGTAACGAGGTAGCTGCCGTCTTTGACAGGGAGTTTGCTGCGGTATTGGTAGTTGTACGTCCCTTTTTGAATCAGATTTTCTTTGCCTTTTTCGGTAATCAGCTGCATGGGCTTGCTGAAAATGTGCAGGCGGTCTTTGGCGATGGGTTCGAGTTCGGGGAACTCGCCGTAGCCCAATTCGGCTTGCAGGTATTCGCCGCCGTGTGTATGGGCGGTTTCGACCCAGACGCGGTGTGCTTGGGCGGTTGTGCTGAACAGGAGTGCGGATGCGATGAACAATGCGGTTTTTTTCATGGGTTCTCCAAATGTATCGGGTAGAAATTTGATTGGTTATAATATAACAATTTTATTTATAACAAAACGGGTTCATGAAAAAAAAGGTCGTCTGAAAACAGGATTTCTGTTTTCAGACGACCTTTCGCTTAGCCGATGTTTAAGCGTTAACCGGCTTTAGAAGTAATCTGAGATTTTCGTTTTTCACTTGCAACAGCAAATCGATATTGGGATGTTTGCCCGGATTGGCTTGCGCATCGGCAACGTGTTCGGCAAACCAATCCAAACCCTGCGCAGCAGCAGCGGCATCGAGCTTGCCGCCGAAATTCAATGCCAAAGCGTTGTAGAGTTTCAGCGAGCCTTGCTTGCCGGGCGCGTTGGGGATGTGATGGACGGCTTTGCCTTGTGCGTCGAGGATGTCGAGCCCGCTCAAATGACCGATGTCGGGCATGGCGGCGAGGTTGTCTTGGAAGCTCATGGTTGTCCTTTCTAACATGGGATTTTCAACGAAAAATACCTTGTATAGTGGATTAACTTTAAACCAGTACGGCGTTGCGTTGCCTTGCCGTACTATCTGTACTGTCTGCGGCTTCGTCGCCTTGTCCTGATTTAAATTTAATCCACTATAAAAAGGTCGTCTGAAACCCATACATTCGGTTTCAGACGACCTCAAATCACGAATCAGCGTGTACCGAAAATCTTATCGCCCGCATCGCCCAAGCCGGGGATGATGTAGCCGTTTTCGTTCAAATGGCTGTCGAGGGCGGCGGTGTAGATGGTAACGTCGGGATGCGCTTCATTGACGGCTTTGACGCCTTCGGGTGCGGCAACGAGTACCAACGCCTTGATATTTTTGCAGCCTTTCGCCTTCAACAGGTCTATGGTAGCCACCATAGAGCCGCCGGTCGCGAGCATGGGGTCGATAATCAACGCGGGGCGTTCGTCCATGCTGTCCACAAATTTTTCAAAATAGGAAACGGGTTTGAGCGTTTCTTCGTCGCGCTGCAATCCGACCACGCTGATTTTGGCAGTCGGAATCAGGTCGAGCACGCCGTCGAGCATACCCAAACCGGCACGCAAAATCGGCACGACGGTCAAGGTTTTGCCCTTGATGCGGTCACCTTCGATTTGACCGCACCAGCCGTCGATAATGTATTTTTCAATTTCAAAATCACGGCTGGCTTCGTAAGCCATCAGGCGCGCCAGCTCGGTAGTGAGGGTGCGGAATTTGTAAGTGCTGCAATCGGCCTCGCGCATGAGCGTGAGTTTGTGGCGGACAAGGGGGTGATTGATAACGGTTACGTTCATTTGGCAGGCTTCAGATTGTTTTTGAATGGGTGTGATTATACTTTTTTTTGAATATTCGGAAAAGCAGGCAGAACACGGCAAAAGGTCGTCTGAAAAATTTTTCAGACGACCTTTTGCTATATTTCATCAGGCTTTCAGCAAATCTTGCAATTCGCCGGCTTCAAACATTTCCATCAAAATATCGGAACCGCCGACAAATTCCCCGTTGACGTAAAGTTGGGGGATGGTCGGCCAATCACTGTATTCCTTAATACCTTGGCGGACGGCATCGTTTTCCAAAACATTAACGGTTACATAATCGGTGCAACCTGCGGCATTAAGAATTTGAACGGCACGGGATGAGAAACCGCATTGCGGGAACTGCTTCGTGCCTTTCATAAACAAAACAACACGGTGAGTGGTAACAACTTCTTTAATTTGGTCATGAATAGAGGTCATGGTGTGGTATTCCTTACTGACATAGTCGGTTAATCGGGAGTTGCGCCATTATACGCAAATTAATGCGATTGGTGTCGGATGTTTAAAGAAGGCTTCCGAAACTCTGACACTGTTTTTTAGACAATCCCCCAGCTTGACAGAAACTGTCTAATCAAAGATAATCCCGCAATTCATTTGCAGCCGCATCGACGGCATATTTGGCACCAAGCCGACTTGTTAGGAGGTGATGTTTACATCACGGCGCGTATCCCGCCGGTCGCAAGACACCCGAGATACAAACAACCACTTTTTTACAAACCGCCCCTTTTATCCTTATCCCTTTTGGCGGTTTGAAACCAGAATTAAATTTAAAGGAAATAAAATGCCTGCAATCCGCGTTAAAGAGAACGAACCCTTCGAAGTAGCCATGCGCCGTTTCAAACGTGCCGTAGAAAAAACCGGTCTGTTGACCGAACTACGCGCCCGTGAAGCTTACGAAAAACCGACTACCGAGCGCAAACGCAAAAAAGCCGCAGCTGTAAAACGCCTGCAAAAACGCCTGCGCAGCCAACAACTGCCTCCTAAAATGTACTAAACATCAATTGCAGGTCTGCCCTGTGATGCCGAAACACACCGCAAGGCTTGACCTGCGGTGTGTTTTGTTTTTCAGACGACCTGTAAGGCAAGGAGTCATCTGAAAAATAGAGAATCCCCTAAGGCAGTATGTGCAATCCCATCTTCCATCTTTTCCTGAAAGTCATCCCATGAGCCTGAAAGCACAATTAACCGAAGACATGAAAACCGCGATGCGTGCCAAAGATCAAACTGCTTTAAGCACCATCCGTCTCATCAATGCCGCCATCAAACAATTTGAAGTGGACGAGCGCACCGAAGCCGATGACGGCAAAGTGATCGCCATCATCACCAAAATGGTCAAACAGCGCAAAGACAGCGCCAACATCTACGCTGAAGCAGGCCGTCAGGACTTGGCAGACAAAGAAAATGCCGAAATCGAAATCCTGCACCGCTACCTGCCACAAATGATGTCTGCCGAAGAAATCCGCACTGCCGTGGAAACCGTAATCGCCATGACCGGAGCTTCCGGAATGGCTGACATGGGCAAAGCCATGGGCGTATTGAAAACCCAGTTGGCGGGCAAAGCTGATATGGGTGAAGTCAACAAAATCCTCAAAGCTGCGCTGACTTCATAATTGAATACCGACCACCCCGGGTGGATTCAAGAAAAACAAAAAGGTCGTCTGAAACCGAGATTTCGGGTTTCAGACGACCTTTTTCCTTCTACTGAACTGTTTTTTTTAAACCGCTTCCGCTTCTTCCGCGAGGAAACCGCGCAGTTTTTGCATGGCTTTGGCTTCGATTTGGCGGATGCGCTCGGCAGATACGCCGTATTCGGCTGCCAGCTCGTGCAGGGTTAATCCGCCATCGTCTTGCAGCCAGCGGCTTTCTACGATGCGGCGGCTGCGGTCATCCAATTGCGCCAACGCGTTTTGCAGACCTTCGGTTTGCAGGGCGTAATGGGCTTGTTTGGACAGTTGGCGGCTGGGCTCGGCATCGTGGTCGGCAAGCCAGTCGATGGGGGCGAAGCTGTCTTCGTCATCGTTGTTGTCCGCCATGATGGCGATGTCGTGTCCGGTCATGCGTTGTTCCATTTCCATGACTTCGGACAATTTGACGCCCAAATCGTCGGCGATGTCTTGCGCTTCTTTCGGAGACAAGGCATTCAGGTTTTTACGCATGCTGCGCAGATTGAAGAACAGTTTGCGTTGCGGTTTGGTGGTCGCTACGCGTACCAGGCGCCAGTTGCGCAGGATAAATTCGTGGATTTCGGCCTTAATCCAGTGTACGGCGAATGAAAACAGGCGCGCGCCACGGCTGGGCTCGTAGCGTTTGACCGCCTTCATCAGTCCGATGTTGCCTTCTTGGATAAGGTCGGCTTGGTTCAGGCCATAGCCGTCGTAGCCTCGTGCTATGGATACGACGACGCGCAAATGGGAAAGAATAAGTTGTTTGGCGGCGTTAAGGTCGCCTTTTTGCTGACGCTCCGCGAGTTGGCTTTCTTCTTCGGGCGTCAACATGGGAATGCTGTTGACGGTATGAATGTATTGCTCAAGGCTGCCGTTGCCGCTGTGGATGACGGGTAATGCAAAGGCGTTATTCATGAGAGTTGCTTTCCTTTATATGATGTAGAGACTATTGTTTACTTGTTGTTTGCCGTGCAGTATATCACTGCCTGTTGCCCTATCGTATGTTGTCAAATGCCTTTTTCTGTAAAAGACTGTTTGATAGGTGAATTTTTATCTTTTATAAAATTCGATTGATTTTGAAAATTTGACTGGTTTACTGGGAATAAGTTCAGTATATTACAAACATTCTTGTATGTGAATATTAAAGTTCAAGAAAAACGGCCTTATAAAAAGACCGCTTTTTCAAACTCAATCTGCTTTTTTCCTGATTAAAAACAGTGCGATGGCAATAATTGACAATACCCCGATCAGCCACAGCGAACCGCCTGCCTTCATATAAGGGGTTTCGCCGACATAGCCTTTGACATGCCCTTCCAAGACGGCATCGGTATTGGGTTCGCTCTCGGCGATGATGCTGCCTTTGGGAGAAATAATGGCGGTTGCACCGGTATTGGTGGCACGGACCATATAGCGTCCAAGCTCCATCGCGCGGGCTTGGGATTGCTGGAGCTGTTGATACATCGCGTTAGAATCGCCGTACCACGCCATATTGCTGACGTTGGCAAGCAGTGTGGCGTTTTTGGCGGTGGCGATGAGTTCGTCGCCAAAGCCGTCTTCATAGCAGATATTGAAGGCGACTTTTTGACCTTTCATGGTTAAGGGAGCCTGCCCCGCTCCGCCGCGACGGAAGTCGGCAAGCGGCATATTCATCAGCTTATACAGCGGTTCGGTCAAAAAAGGCAGCGGTTTGTATTCACCAAAGGGAACCAAATGATTCTTGGCGTAATACGGGAGATCGTCTGAAACATCATCGTAGTCGCTCAAATTGATTACGGCATTTTCATAGCCGCTGCCGTCGGCAGTGTATTGACCGATACCGACAGCCAACGCGCTGCCGTTCGTGCGCGCCTGTTCGGCAAACTGGGTCAGGATGTTTTCCGGCAAATCCTGACGCATCACGGGCAATGCGGTTTCGGGCAGGATAACGATGTCGGCGGATGTTTTGCTGATTTGACCGTAGTATTTCTGAATGGTAGGGACGACTTGTTCTTCTTCCCATTTCAGGCTCTGCTCGATATTGCCCTGCACGAGCGCAACAGTACTAGTGCTGCCGTCGGGTTTGGTAAAGTCGGCTTGTTGGGCGATAAAGCCGACAGTGCAAAGCATGACAATCATACACATTGGCAGCAGGCGCTGTTTCAGACGACCCGTATTGTCAATCAGCAACACCAGCCATGCGCTGACAAATGCCGTCGCAAGCGTAACCAGATGAATACCGCCCAAAGGTGCAAAACCGGCAAGCGGGCTTTCTTTGACGATTTGCGAATAGCCGATCGCACCCCAGCCGAAGCCGGTCAATAATCGTTCGCGGGCAAATTCCGCCAGCGTCCACAAAATCGGCAACACGATGCCAACCTTAACCCAGCGCGGCAGATGAAATTTCTTCCACAGCCAAAAACAGGCGGCAGGATACAGTGCAAGAAACGCAGGCAGCAGGAAAGTCAGCGGAATTGCGTATAAATTAGGCAAACCGGAGACATCGTGCAGCGCGGTATGTACCCAGTAAAACTGCGTCGTATAAGCAATCAGCCCAAACAGATAGGCGGTGGAAACAGCAAAGCGCGGACGCAGTTCAATCAGTCGGATCAATGCGCCAAACAGCAAGGGCATCAACCAAAAATGGTAATAAGGCGCGAAAGTCAACGGCGTGGCGGCGGCAATCAGGATCACCAGTGGCCAGTACAGCACGGGATGCTGCCAATATTGTTCGAGTTTGCGGAAAATGTTCATTGCAGAGAAAAGAAAATAAGAGGTCGTCTGAAAATACAGATTCAACAAAGTTAAACCATTTTCAGACGACGTATCGGTTGTTTAGTGTTTTTGAAACAGCTTCATCAAAGGCAGCGCAACGGCGCAGGCGACGGCACCGGCAATCAGCCCGACGGCAAGGTTGGCGATATGCTCCATCAAGCCGCTGTCCCAATGTTGCGCGTGTAAGAAATCATGCAAAAAGCCCAAGTTGTGGGTAATCAGACCGCCGCCGACAAGGAACATGGCAAGCGTACCTACCACGCTCAAACCGCGCATGAACCAAGGCATAAAGGCAATCAAGCCCCGTCCGACCGTTTGGATGCCCGTACTTTTTTGACGCATCAGCAGCATACCGAAGTCGTCGAGTTTGACGATAATGCCGACCAAACCGTATACAAAAGCGGTCATACCGATGCCGATTGCCGCCATCACCAGCGAACGGGTCATCAGGTCGTATTTTTCGACCACGCCCAAAGCAATAATAATGATTTCGGCAGACAGGATGAAATCCGTACGAATCGCGCCTTTAATCTTGTTTTTTTCGTCCAACGTTTCGGCGGCGGCTTCCTCGTCGTCGTGCGCTTCGTGGCGGTGCAAAAACTTATGCAACAGCTTCTCCACACCCTCGAAACACAAATAAATCCCGCCTATCATTAATAAAGGCGTAATGAGCTTCGGCAAAAAGGCGGATAGCAACAAAGCCAGCGGCACCAAAATCAGCTTGTTCACCAAAGAACCTTTCGCCACCGCCCAAATAATCGGCAGCTCGCGTTCCGCCGACACGCCCGTAACCTGATTTGCATTAAGCGCCAAATCATCGCCGACCACGCCCGCCGTTTTCTTGGCGGCCATTTTGGTCATCAGGGCAACATCGTCCAAGACAGCGGTAATATCGTCCAAAAGGGTGAAAAGCGAGGCAAAGGCCATGATATATTTCCGAAAAGGGTCAGATTGAAGAAGCCGGCTATTATAACCGAGAAAGTATGACACCGAAGGCTTTCAGACGACCTTTAATGGAAATTAACGGAATTTGGCGGGAAGGTTGAAGCATTTTGGAAGGCAACTGCCCGATATGGGCAACAATTCAAATCATCACGGCTTCCATAACAGTAAAACAACCGCCCTGACTTTTTCAGACGACCTTTCCATATAGAAAATAATCAGAAATGTCATGCAGTTTCGCCCGAAACAGACAGTCAATGCTATACTTGCCAACTTATTTCGATGAAAACCGGCTTGAAACAGCCGTTACGGAAACGAGAAATCAAGATGAGCAGAATCCAGCAAACCTTTGCCGCACTTGACGGCGCAAAAGCCCTGATTCCCTATATCACCGTAGGCGATCCCAATCTCGACACCACGCTTGCGCTGATGCACAGTTTGGTTGAAAACGGCGCCGACATCCTCGAATTGGGCGTTCCCTTTTCCGACCCGATGGCGGACGGTCCGACCATCCAGCGCGCTGCCGAGCGTGCGTTGGCAAACAAAGTTTCCCTCAACGACGTATTGAATATCGTACGCCGCTTCCGCGAAACAAACGGCAACACACCCGTCGTCTTGATGGGTTATCTGAACCCGATTCACAAAATAGGTTATCAAGCATTTGCCCAAGCGGCGGCCGAAGCCGGCGTGGACGGCGTGCTGACTGTCGATTCTCCTGTTGAAACCATCACCCCGCTGCACGACGAACTCAAAGCGCGCGGCATCGATTGTATCTTCCTGATTGCCCCGACCACGACCGAAGAGCGCATTCAAACCATCGCCCGAGTTGCAGGCGGCTTTGTCTATTACGTTTCGCTCAAAGGCGTTACCGGCGCGGCAAGTTTGGATACCGAGGAAGTTTCGCGTAAAATAGAGCTTTTGCGCAAGTATATCGACATCCCGATCGGCGTCGGTTTCGGCATCAGTAACGCCGAAAGTGCGCGCAAAATCGGCGCTGTTGCCGATGCCGTCATCGTCGGCAGCCGCATCGTCAAAGAAATTGAAAATAACGCAGGCCGAGAAGCAGAAGCCGTCGGCGCGTTGGTAAAAGAATTAAAAGACGCAATCCGTTAAGGCCTTTTCCGAAAACACACGCAAAGGTCGTCTGAATCCCGAATTCCAAGGAGTCATCCATGAGTTGGTTAGACAAAATCCTACCGCCCAAAATCAAAAACCGCAGCAAAAGCGAAGGCTCGTCCAACGTTCCCGAAGGCCTGTGGCACAAATGCCCTTCCTGCTCGGCAACCATCTACTCGACCGAACTTCAGCAAAACGACCAAGTTTGCCCGAAATGTAACCACCACAACCCGCTTTCCGCGCGCGAACGCCTCAATTTGCTTTTGGACGAGGAAGGCCGCGAAGAAATCGCCGCCAATATCAAACCGACCGACCCGCTGAAATTCAAAGACAGCAAAAAATATCCCGAACGCTTGGCCGCAGCGCGCAAAGCCACCGGCGAAGATGATGCGTTGGTCGTGATGAAAGGCTTTATGAACGGCCTGCCCGTCGTAATTGCCGCCTTCGAATTCCGCTTTATCGGCGGCTCTATGGGCTCCGTCGTCGGCGAACGCTTCGTCCAAGGCGTACGCCGCGCCGTAGCCGACAACTGCTCTTTCATCTGTGTTGCCGCATCGGGCGGTGCGCGTATGCAGGAAGGTGTCAACTCATTGATGCAGATGACCAAAACCAGCGCGGCATTGCATCTTCTGACTGAAAAACACTTGCCGTTCATCTCCGTCCTGACCGACCCGACCATGGGCGGCGTATCCGCCAGTTTCGCCTTCCTCGGCGATGTCGTGCTTGCCGAACCCAACGCCCTTATCGGCTTTGCCGGCCCGCGCGTTATCGAACAAACCGTCCGCGAAACCTTGCCCGAAGGCTTCCAACGCGCAGAATTCCTGCTGGAGAAAGGCGCTATCGACCAAATCGTCGACCGCCGCAGCATGAAACAGCGCATCAGCGACCTGATTACCTTGCTGCGCCGCGAAGACAAAGTCAACGCTGCTTAAACCGGGGAGGTTTGAGCTAAACAAAGGTCGTCTGAAAACTGATTTTTCGGTTTTCAGACGACCTCTTTATTTAGATAGCCCTCATTCAATACATATGTTTATTTCAACTAATAATCAATCCAAACCAAGACATCTAGAAGCAGGCAAAAGCATATAATCACTTTGTTTTCTATTTCTATTTGCAATGAAATCAGACCCATATCCATATACTTATAAAGTATTACATACCCTCCAAATCTGGTTTTAAGATTTGTAAATTTGACATAGGTCAAATTATTGCAAATAATGGATTCATATAATGTTAATGTTTAGAGTATCGAATAATCGGGAACAGCCATGTCCTGCCTAAAAACGAAACACACATCAGGCATCTTGAATATGATGCTGGCGATGTTTGCCGTATTTATCCTATTGTTTTCGACACTGCCCGCTTACGCTGAGCGTTTGCCTGACTTTTTGTCAAAAGTCCAGCCTTCGGAAATTTTTCCGGGTGCAGACCGTTATGGCAAGCCTGAAGGCAAGCCTATGGTTGCCCGTGTTTATAAGGGCGACGAGCAGTTGGGTTTGGTGTATATCACGACGGACGTGGTCAATACACGCGGCTATTCGAGCAAACCGATTGATACGATGATGGCTTTGGCCAACGACGGAACGATCGCCGGTGCGAAGTTGGTCGATCACCATGAGCCGATTATGCTTATTGGTATCCCGCAATCGCGTGTGGATAAATTCATCAATAAGTATATCGGTTTGAATTTTATTAAAAATCCACCTACTCCGGGCGTTGCCCCCGGGGACATCATCAGTGGCGCGACCGTTACACTGATGGTGATTAACGACAGTATCCAGCGTTCGTTCAAAGTTGTTGCCGGCAAATATGGTTTGGGCACTGACAAAGCCGTTCAGACGACCTCCGCCAATGCTGCGGATACGCAACAGGCTGCCGCTCCTGCGGCTCAAACCCGGCCTCGCCGCGCTGTCAATCCTGACAAACAGGACATCCAATCTTGGAATGCGCTGCTGGAACAAAAAGCCATCGGCCATCTGCACATTACTGTTGATGAAATTAACAAGCTGTTTGAAAAAGGCGGCAAAGCAGGTGTTGCCGAACACGCCGAACAAGGCGCAGGCGACGATACCTTTATCGATTTGTACACTGCCGTAGTCAGCCAACCTTCCATCGGCAAAAGCCTGTTGGGCGAGGAAGGTTGGAAAAACCTGCAAAACCGTCTGCAACCGGATCAACAAGCTGTATTGGTTGCCGGTGAAGGCCGTTATTCTTGGAAAGGTTCGGGCTATGTCCGTGGCGGTATTTTCGACCGTATCGAGATGATTCAAGGCGAAAACAGCTTCCGCTTTACCGACGCGCAACACGAACGCTTGGTTGATTTGGCAGCCGAAGGCGCGCCCCACTTTAAAGAAGTATCTTGGTTTACGATTCCCGAAGGCGTGGAATTCGATGCTGCCGAACCTTGGCGTTTGCAGTTGATGGTTCAACGCGTATTGAGCGTAAACGACAAAGCGTTCGTAACCGCCGATTTGGATTACGAGTTGCCTCAAGGTTACTATGTCGATGACCCGAAAGCACCGCCCGTCGAAATCAGCGCGCCAGTCGAACCGGCAGCCGCCCCTGCCGCCGAACAAGCCTCAGACACTAAAGGCATAGCCGAAGAAGCCTCTGAAGCCTCTGAAGCCTCTTCAAACGACGGTGCATCCAACCAACTCTGGAAACAGGTGTGGAAAGCGAAACAGGGACAAATCGCCGTAGTCGGCATCGCATTGACCATCCTACTTTTGGTCTTCCTATTCCAAGACTGGATTGTCCGCTATGAGAAATGGTACGACCGCTTCCGCCTGGTGTTCCTGACATTTACCCTGTTCTATATCGGCTGGTACGCTCAGGCGCAACTGTCGGTCGTCAATACGCTGACGCTGTTCTCCGCCATCCTGACCGAATTCCGTTGGGACTTCTTCCTGATGGATCCGATTGTGTTCATCCTGTGGCTGTTTACCGCCGCAACCATGCTGCTGTGGAACCGCGGTACATTCTGCGGCTGGCTCTGCCCCTTCGGTTCGCTGCAAGAGCTGACCAACCGTATCGCCAAAAAATTAGGCGTGAAACAGATTACCGTGCCGCACCTGCTGCACACGCGCCTGACTGCGATTAAATACGTCATTTTCTTCGCACTGTTGGCAATTTCCCTGTACGATTTGGGCACGGCGGAAAAATTCGCAGAAGTAGAACCTTTTAAAACGGCGATTATTTTGAAATTCGTCCGCGAATGGTGGTTTGTCGCGTTTGCCGTTACCCTTTTGGTTGCAGGCCTGTTTATCGAACGCTTCTTCTGCCGCTATCTGTGCCCATTGGGCGCAGGCATCGCCCTACCCGGCCGCTTCCGCGTATTCGACTGGCTGCGCCGCTACAAAATGTGCGGCAACCCTTGCCAAATCTGTACGCACGAATGCCCCGTTCAGGCGATTGCACCGGAAGGCGACATCCATCCGAACGAATGTATCCAGTGCCTGCACTGCCAAGTCATGTATCACCATGACACACGTTGCCCGCAAGTTGTGGCAACCAACAAGAAAAAACAAAAACAGGCGGCGGCAAAAGCCGACCCCGAAACCGCATCTGCAAAACAGCAGCCTGGGGAGCAGGTTGTGCAGTTTGTGAAAAAAGAAACCGCCCCTAAAGCCGGCGAATAATCTGAAACCCTAAAGAAATACCGGGTCAACCGTACCCACACTTATAAACATAAATACGTTTTTTCAATCGGCAGGTCGTCTGAAAACGCCGGCTGCCGAATTTTATCCAAGGAGTGTTGTATGTCAGACGAAAAATTAGAACAAAACGGCTTAAGCCGTCGTTCATTCTTAGGTACTGCCGCCGTTTCAGGCGCAGGTATTGCCGGCGCCGGTCTGTTGGGTTTGGCGGGCTGTTCCAAAGAGGGTGGCGATAAAACCGCCGCTTCAGGTGCTGCGCCTGCCGCCAAAACCGAGTCTCATGCCTCTGCCGAACCCGGCAAACAGACTTCCGAAGTCGGTCCGGGCGAACTCGACCAATACTACGGCTTCCTCTCCGGCGGCCAATCGGGCGAAATGCGCTTGATCGGCGTACCTTCCATGCGCGAACTGATGCGTATCCCCGTGTTCAACATGGACAGCGCGACCGGTTGGGGCCGTACCAACGAGAGCCTGCGTATTTTGAATGAAAAAAATACGCCGGAAACCAACCAGTTCCTGAAAGACAGCGGTCTGCGCTGCTACCCTAACGGCGACTTGCACCACCCTCACTTGTCGTTTACCGACCAAACTTACGACGGTCGCTACGCGTATGCCAACGACAAAGCAAACAACCGCGTTTGCCGCATCCGCCTGGACTTTATGAAAACCGACAAAATCACCGAAATCCCTAACGTTTCCGGTGTACACGGTCTGCGTCCGCAACGTTATCCGAAAACCGGCTATGTATTTGCCAACGGCGAACACATCGTACCGGTAAGCGGTGTGGGTACTTGGAACGATCCTAAAACTTGGAATGCCGTTTACACCGCAATCGACGGCGAAACCATGGACATCGCATGGCAAGTATTGGTGGACGGCAACTTGGACAACGGCGATGCCGACTACCAAGGCAAATACTCCTTCTCCACCTGCTACAACTCCGAACGCGCCCTGACCGTACAAGGTGCTTCTTCCAACGAGCAAGACTGGTGCGTAGTCTTCAATCTTGCTGCCATCGAAGAAGGCATCAAAAAAGGCGACTTCAAAGAAGTCAACGGCGTGAAAATGCTGGACGGCCGCGCAGAAGCCAATTCCCCTTACACCCGCTACATCCCCGTGCCGAACTCTCCGCACGGCTGTAACGCCTCCCCTGACGGCAAATACATCATGCTCAACGGTAAACTGTCTCCGACCGTTACCGTATTGGACGTCAGCAAACTGGACGATTTGTTCGCCGGCAAAATCAAAGAGCGCGACGTGGTTGTCGCCGAACCCCAACTGGGTCTTGGTCCTTTACACACCGCGTTTGACGGTCGCGGCAACGCCTACACCACGCTGTTTATCGACAGCCAAATGGTTAAATGGAACATCGACGACGCCATCAAAGCCTACAAAGGCGAAAAAGTGGATCCGATCAAACAGAAACTCGACGTCCACTACCAACCCGGCCACAACCATACGACCATGGGCGAAACCAAGGAAGCCGACGGCAAATGGCTGGTATCTTTGAACAAATTCTCCAAAGACCGCTTCCTCAACGCCGGCCCGCTGAAACCGGAATGCGACCAGTTGATCGACATTTCCGGCGACGAAATGCGCCTGGTACACGACAACCCGACCTTTGCCGAACCGCATGACCTGTGTCTGGTTGCCGCTTCCAAAGTCAACCCGAAAAAAACCTGGGATCGCAAAGACCCATGGTTCTGGCAAGACGCTGTGGAACAGGCGAAAAAAGACGGTGTCGAGCTGGAAAAAGCCGCCAAAGTCATCCGCGAGGGCAACAAAGTCCGCGTATACATGACTGCCGTTGCGCCTGCGTACAGCATCCCGCAATTCGAAGTCAACCAAGGCGACGAAGTAACCGTATATGTGACCAACGTCGAAACCATCGAAGACTTGACCCACGGCTTCACTTTGGAAGGCTACGGCATCGCCATAGAAATCAGCCCGCAAGCTACCCAATCGGTAACCTTCAAAGCCGTCCGTCCGGGCGTACACTGGTACTACTGCCAATGGTTCTGCCACGCCCTGCACATGGAAATGTCCGGTCAAATGATCGTTAAACCCCGATAATCGGGTTTGACGGTTTATCACTGACTTAACGGAAAGGTCGTCTGAAAAAACTTTCAGGTCTTAGCGAAACCCGCTTCCCTCGTTTTCAGACGACCTTTTATAGCAGAACCGTTTGGACGCAACAGACTGTTCCGCTATAAAACAAAAACACGGCCTTCACAGGCAGGCATCACCGTGCCGACGCACACCGCACGAATCAGAGGAACTCCATGCACACACCCCAATTCAAAACATGGCGACGCGCTGTCCTGACATTTATGTTCGGCGGCATGATTCAGACGACCTTTGCAGCCACCATCGACGTTTCCCCTACCGACAATCTCCCCGAAGTCATCGCGCGCGCGCAGGCAGGCGATACGCTCAAGCTCGCCTCCGGCACTTACAAAACCAAACTGCTTATCGACAAACCCATCACCATCGAAGGCCCAGCCGACCGCTCCGCCAAAATCGAAGGCGACCGCACCGGCCGTACCATTGCCGTCATCGCCCCCGACGTTACCCTGCGCAACCTCACCGTCACCCGTTCCGGCATGAGCCTGCCTGCCATGGACGCCGGCATCTACCTCGAAGAAACCGCCCCCCGCGCCTTAATCGAACACAACAACATCCTCGACAACTCCGTCGGCGTGTATATCCACGGTTCTGCCGAATCCATGGTGCGCGAGAACAAAATCGTCGGCGACTCCACCCTGCGCGTCAACGAACGCGGCAACGGCGTAACCGTCTGGAACGCCCCCGGCGCGCAAGTCGTCAGCAACGACATTTCCAAAGGCCGCGACGGCATTTTCTCCAACACCAGCAAAAACAACACCTATAAAAACAACCGCTTCAGCGACCTGCGTTTCGCCGTCCACTACATGTACACCAACGACAGCGAAGTCAGCGGCAACATTTCCGTCGGCAACAACATGGGCTACGTCTTAATGTTTTCCGACCGCCTCAACGTGTACGGCAACATCGCCGTCGGCAGCCGCGACCAAGGCATCATGCTCAACTACGTCAACTATTCCGACATCCACGACAACATCATCAACAAAGCCGGCAAATGCGTTTTCGCCTACAACGCCAACTACAACAAAATCGTCGCCAACCATTTTGAAAACTGCGAAATCGGCATCCACTTCACCGCCGCCATCGAAGGCACCACCCTTTCCGACAACGCCTTCATCAACAACGAAAGCCAAGTCAAATACGTCAGCACACGTTTTCTTGACTGGGGCGAAGGCGGACGCGGCAACTACTGGAGCGACAACAGCGCGTTCGACCTCGACGGCGACGGCTTCGGCGACAGCGCGTACCGCCCCAACGGCATCATCGACCAAATCATCTGGCGCGCGCCCGTTTCCCGCCTCCTGATGAACAGCCCCGCCATCAGCATCGTCAAATGGGCGCAATCGCAGTTCCCCGCCATCCTCCCCGGCGGCGTGATCGACAGCAAACCGCTGATGAAGGCAGGCAGCAACAAAACCACCACCAAATACGAAGCCATGAAAGAACAACTGTTGCAAGAAGCCAAAACCCATCAGTCCGAATGGAGCGATGCCGAAAACGGCTCATTGAACTAAGCGGGACCGGCAAACACATCCCGCAACGTCGTCTGAAAAGTTTTCAGACGACCTTGAAACCCCGCCGCAGCAAGGTTTTGCCCCTCATTGCCGTACCAACGGAAATCCGCCGCAAATACGGTGCAACCCGCAACGCAGGCAACAGTCGAAAACACCACCCCATAACAAACGTCGTCTGAAACCCTTCTCCCCTTTTTCAGACGACCCCATACAAAGAACGCCCTTTTCAGACGACCCTCAACGTCGTCTGAAATCCATCCACACAAGGAAGCACTCATGAGCGCACACCATGTCGAATTGAGAAACGTAACCAAACGCTTCGGCGCACAAAAAGCCGTCAACCAAGTCGATTTAGTCTTGAAGGCGGGGGAAAGTGTCGGTCTTGCCGGACACAACGGCGCAGGCAAGTCCACGCTCATCAAACTGATACTCGGGCTGATTACCCCCACCGAAGGCGAAGTCATGCTGCTGGGTGAGCGCACAGGCAGCAAAGCCGGCGCACAGTTGCGCAGCCAAATCGGCTACCTGCCCGAAACCGTCGCCCTGCACCCTTCCCTCAGCGGCATCGAAACCCTCAATTTCTACGCCAAACTCAAAAAACAGCCGCTCACCAAAAACCACGAACTCCTCGAGCGCGTCGGCATTTCCCAAGCCGCCCGCCGCCGCGTCGGCACCTACTCCAAAGGGATGCGCCAACGCCTCGCCCTCGCCCAAGCGCTGCTGGGCGAACCCAAAGTATTGCTGTTTGACGAACCCACCACAGGCCTCGACCCCGCCTCGCGCCAAATGTTTTACGAAGTCGTGCGCGAACTCAACGGACGCGGCGCCACCGTCCTCCTCAGCACCCACGCCCTCGCCGAACTCGACGGCCACGCCGACCGCATCGTCGTCATGAAAAACGGCGTCAAAGTCGCCGACGGCAGCATGGACGAGCTGCACATCCAAAGCGGACTCCCCCTCACCGTCAACATCCGCCTCAAATCCCCGCGTCCGTTAAGCGAACGCTGGCAGCCGCTTTCAGACGACCTCAGCTATCAGGCGCAATGTCAGGCTGAAGAACGCATGGCATTACTCAGCGAACTGGGCAACCTGTCCGACCTCGCCTACCTCGACATCCACACACCCACACTCGACGACATGTACGCACAATTCTTAAAAAGGGAGGACGTATGAACCCCGTTTGGATTATCACCGGAAAAGAAGTCCGCGACAGCCTGCGCAACCGCTGGGTACTCGCCGCTTCCGTCCTGCTCGCCGCCCTCGCCCTCTCATTGGGCTTCCTCGGCAGCTCGCCCACAGGCTCGGTTAAAGTCGATCCGCTGACCGTAACCGTCGTCAGCCTCTCCAGCCTGTCCATCTTCCTGATCCCGCTCATCGCCATGCTCCTCTCCTACGATTCCCTCATTGGCGAAATCGAACGCGGCACCATGGCGCTGCTGTTGAGCTACCCCGTTTCCCGCAACCAAATCCTTGCCGGAAAATTCATCGGACACCTCATCATCCTCGCCCTTGCCACCACCGCAGGCTACGGAATTGCAGGCATCACGCTCCAACTCGCCAACGGCAGCTTCGACATCGCCGCATGGAAACCCTTTGCCCTGCTGATTGCCGCCAGCGTCATCTTGGGCGCGGCATTCCTGTCCATGGGCTACCTCATCAGCGCAAAAGTGAAAGAACGCGGCACCGCCGCCGGTATCGCCATCGGCGTTTGGCTGTTTTTCGTCGTCATCTTCGACATGGCGATTTTGGGCATCCTCGTCGCCGATACCCAGCAAACAATTACCGCACCCGTCGTCGAAACCGTCCTCCTTTTCAACCCCACCGACATCTACCGCCTGCTCAACCTGACCGGTTACGAAAACACCGCCATGTACGCAGGCATGGCAGGTTTGAGCGAACAAATCAGCCTGACCATGCCCGTATTGCTGACCGCGCAGATATTATGGGTTATTATTCCCCTTATCTTGGCAGCAAGAATTTTTGGAAAGCGACAAATATGAAAAAGATTTTACCTGCACTCCTCGCCGCCCTGCTCCTGAGTGCCTGTCCCAAAGAGGATGACACCCCGCCGCCTGAGCCTCAGCAAATCAGCGACCGCGCCGTGGGGCACTATTGCAGCATGAACCTGACCGAACACAACGGCCCCAAAGCCCAAATCTACCTCAACGGCAAACCCGACCGCCCCGTCTGGTTCTCCACTATCAAGCAGATGTTCGGCTATACTAAGCTGCCCGAAGAGCCTAAAGGCATCCACGTCATCTACGTTACCGACATGGGCAAAGTCAAAGACTGGAGCAAACCCAATGCCGACACCGCATGGATAGACGGCAAAAAAGCCTACTACGTCATCGAAAGCGGCTTCATCGGCGGCATGGGTGCAGAAGACGCCCTCCCCTTTGCCGACAAAGCCCAAGCCGAGCAATTTGCCAAAGAAAAAGGCGGTCGCGTCGTCAGCTTCGACGAAATGCCCGATTCCTACATCTTCAAATAATCCCTTCCCATCAAAAAGGTCGTCTGAAAACCTGATCCATCAGGTTTTCAGACGACCTTTTCGTATCTGCCGTATCAAAAGACAAGAAAAACAGATTAAGTTGAAAAGCCTAACAATGTTTTGAAATTAAGATTTCATTTAGATACAACTTTAACCCGCGATTACTTTATTGACGGACATTTAGGGGCATTTTTGGGGATATATTTTCGGGGGTATTTCAGAAACCCCAAATCATACCCATGAAAACGGTTGATTCAATTAGGTAGGAATAGACGGGATTATATGATTTACAGATACCGAAACCGTCTGAAAACCCTGTCCATTTTGGTTTTAGTTTACGGTGTTAGACTGCGATAGACAAAAAAATAACCGCTGATAAGCGGTTTATTGTCCAACAAGGATAGCAAGGGAGCAGCAAAGGACGTGCCCAATGCCAAACATAGGCGGCTGTTTCCCGCTGCGTATCGGGCGATACTTTGCTGCCAATCGGTAAGCTCTCAGTTTGGTCGGTATGCCGCCGCTTGGCTAGTGTCGCCGTTGTAGATGACGGTGTGGGTTTTGCCGTCTGCCGTGATGGTTTCGCCGCTGGGCAAACTGTCGCTCTACTACGTCGCTGTTAAAACCGTTTTCATTCAATACGTCTGTGGCTAGACTTCTGAAACCGTGGGGCGTTGCTACGCCCTTATAGCCCATTCTGCCCATCAAGTAAGATAGGGTGTTTTCACTCATATGCTTGCCAGGGTCTTTTACCGATGGGAACAGATAACGGCTATATCCTGTCAGTTCCTTTAGTTCTGCCAAAAGCTCAAGCGTCCAATCGGCAAGGGGGACGATATGCGGGGCTTTCATCTTCATCTTGGCGGCGGGTATGCTCCATTCTGCCCCATCCAAATCAAATTCCGCCCATTCCGCCGCCCTAAGCTCTCCATTTCTGACAAAGGTCAGCATGATTAGCTGCATGGCTATTTTTGTTTGCTGTTCGGCTTGTTCCAGCATCAACCGGCGGTAAAACTCGGCCAGTTCGGATTGCTGCAATGCGGGCTGATGTTTCTGCTTTGGGGCTTTGATTAAACCTACCAAGGGAACAGCGGGATTGTTTTCTGCCCGCTCCGTCCGTATCGCATAAGTGAAAACAGACTTGATACGCTGCAATATCCGCCCCGCCGTTTCAAGTGCTCCCCTTGCTGCCACCGCTTCAATCACTTCTTTTACTTGGCTGACTTTGATTTCACTGACAGACAAACTGCCCAGCGCGGGGAAAACGTCCTTTTCCAAGCTGTCCCATACACGGGCGGCGTGATTGCCTGTCAATCCTGTTTCACGGTGTTTGTGCCACTCGGCGGCAATGTTCCGAAAGGTATTACTGACAGCGGCTTGCCGTTCACGCTTTTTTTGTTGCTTGGCTTCACTTGGGTCTTGCCCCGATGCAAGCAAGCAGCGGGCGTTTTCAGCGGTTTAGCGGGCTTCCACCAGTGATACGGTCGGATATTTACCGATTGAAAGCGTTTTACGTTTGCCGTTATGTGAAAAGTCAAACCGCCATAACTTCCCGCCGCTCGTATTGATATACAGATACAAGCCCTTGCCGTCATTCAGCTTAAACGGTTTTTCGGCGGGCTTGGCGTTTTTGATTTGTCGGTCGTTCAGCTTCATTTTTACGGTATTTTTTCGAGGTATTTTTCAGATACCGCAAAAGATACCGTAAATTTTAGGTTACTTCAATTAAGCTGAATTAGACGGTATTAGATGATAAATAGATGCCAAAACCAGCGGAAAGCCTTGTATTTCTTGGCTTTAGTTTACGGCGTTAGACTGTGATAGACAAAAAAATAACCGCTCTAAAAGCGGTTGTGGTGCCCAGGGTCGGACTCGAACCGACACACCTTGCGGCGGGGGATTTTGAGTCCCCTGCGTCTACCAATTTCGCCACCTGGGCTGGTGAAGAAGTCGCTATTATAGCGGTGTATTCGGGCTTGTAAAGCAAAATCTTGCTTTGTTTGCAGATATACTACTTATATTTTTGATTTTTAAAAACATTAAATTTATTTTATTTTGTTCCCGACGCGTCCTACTCTTTCCACTTATATCAAACATCATTCATTTTCAGCCAAAAAACGGCATAAACCGCTATATTAAATGTTGCAAACGCGCTAAGATGACGGCGTTCGTTTCATTTTTTATTTTCAGACGACGTTCACACACCATACCCGCATTGGAGAATTTTTATGATGCCTACTGCAATCCGTACCGCCATTTTGGGCGCATTCGCCCTTACCGCACTTGCTGCCTGCAAACCTGAAGCCAAAGCGCCGGAACAAAATCCCGCGACTGCTTCAGCCGCTTCTTCAACATCGTCTGCCTCAGCCGCAACGCCTGCTTCTTCTCCTGAAACGACGACCTCGCTTAATGCTGCTGCCGCTCCTAAACCGCAAGGTCCGGGAACAGATATGCGTAAAGAGGACATCGGCGGCGATTTCACGCTGACCGACGGCGACGGCAAGCCGTTCAGCTTAAGCGACCTGAAAGGCAAAGTCGTGATCCTGTCCTTCGGCTATACACACTGCCCCGACGTTTGTCCGACCGAATTGTTGACTTACAGCGACACATTGAAACAATTGGGCGATCAGGCGAAAGATGTGAAAGTAGTGTTCGTCAGCATTGACCCCGAGCGCGACACGCCTGAAGTCATCAGCAAATACGTCAAGCAGTTCAATCCTGAATTTATCGGTCTGACTGCGACAGGCGACCAAAGCCTGCCGGTCATCAAACAGCAATACCGCGTGGTTTCCGCCAAAGTGGTTCAGAAGGAAGACAGCGAGAACTATCTGGTTGACCACTCTTCCGGCGCGTATCTGATTGATAAAAACGGCGAAGTGGCGATTTTCTCACCTTACGGCAGCGAGCCGGCAACTATTGCCGCCGACATCAAAAAACTGCTTTGATCCACATGGGGTCGTCTGAATGCCGGTCGCGGTTTTCAGACGACCTTTTTCCCATCTGAAACATATAGTGGATTAACTAAATCAGGACAAGGCGACGAAGCCGCAGACAGTACAAATAGTACGGAACCGATTCACTTGGTGCTTCAGCACCTTAGAGAATCGTTCTCTTTGAGCTAAGGCGAGGCAACGCCGTACTGGTTTAAAGTTAATCCACTATACAATGGAGAAAGTCAGACCGCCTGCTTGATACAGGTTCGAAGTCTGACGGCACACAACAACAATGACTGAAAACACACTGACCATCGCCCTGTCCAAAGGACGCATCTTTGAAGAAACGCTGCCACTTTTGGCGGCGGCGGGCATTGTTCCCGCCGAAGCGCCCGAGAAATCGCGCAAGCTGATTATCGGCACCAACCATGAAAACATCCGCCTCGTCATCGTCCGCGCCACCGACGTGCCGACTTACGTCCAATACGGCGCGGCAGACTTCGGCATCGCAGGCAAAGACGTTTTAATCGAACACGGCGGCAGCGGGCTTTATCAGCCGCTTGATTTGCACATCGCCGAATGCCGCATGATGGTTGCCGTCCGCAAAGGGTTCGACTACGCCGCCGCCTCGCAGCCCGGCAGCCGCCTGCGCATCGCGACGAAATACCCCAACATCGCCGCCGAGCATTTCGCCGGCAAAGGCGTCCACGTCGACATCATCAAACTCTACGGCTCGATGGAGCTTGCGCCGCTGGTCGGCCTGAGCGACGCCATCGTCGATTTGGTCTCTACCGGCAACACGCTTAAGGCAAACGGCTTGGAAGCGGTCGAACACGTTGTCGATATTTCCAGCCGTCTGGTGGTCAACAAAGCCGCACTGAAAACGAAACACGCGCTGCTGGAGCCGATTATTCAAGCGTTCGGCGGCGCAGTGAAGGCGGAGTGAGTGTTCCTTTGAATGAAGATGCGTTTTCAGACGACCCTATCCGTTCCCGCCGACAGGTCGTCTGAAAATATCACCGGCAGTAAACTGTATAGGAGAAGTTAAAATGGTTGCAAAAATAAAAAAATTTTCAGATTCAACCCTTTCCGTTTTGAATAACGGCGAGCGTCGGTTTTACGTCTATTGTCTGACCGACCTGAAAAAAGACAAAATCCTCTACATCGGCAAAGGCTGCGACAACCGCATCTTCGAGCATGAACAAGCCGCCCGTTCGCAAGACGGCGAATTCGGCGACATTGACGTACCGGAACGCAAAGCCATCGCCAAATGCAAGAAACTCGGCCGCCATATCATCAGCTACCATCTGACCGAAGCCGAAGCACAAGCCGCCGAAACTGCCCTGATTCATTTCGTCAAATCTGTTGTCGACAAAAAATTCAAAAAACAATCTGCCAGATGCGGCGCAGGCGGTATCAGCGCAGAAGAACTCGACGAACGCTTCAAATTCACGCCCTGCCCGCTTGACGAATTCAACCCCGACGGACTCGTTCTCGCCGTCAAAATCCAAGACGCTTTGGACTTGGATACCGACGAAGAAGCCGACTACCGTTTCGACAACCAAGACGATGCAAATCTCAAATCGCGCACGCTGGGCAACTGGATTGTCGGCAAAGATGCCGCCTCCAAAGTGAAATACGTTATCGGCATTCACGCGGATTTACAAAACGCCGTCGTCAGCGCGTATGAAGTGGACGGTTTTGAAACGATGGCTGAAGAAAGCAAAAACGGCAGGACACAAACCCGTTACCGTTTCCATACCGCCTCGTCCAGCAAAAAAGTGCTGTCCAAACTCGGCCTGCACCAAAAATGCCTGCCCGAATTGAAGTTCGGCGGCGCGGGCGAAAAAGCGTATATCCGACCCAAAACAGAGACAGAAATTGAACAAAAGAATATTCAGACGACCCCAGTCCAAAAATAAAAAAGGAGAAAACCAAATCATGAAAAAACTCAACACCCAATCGCCCGATTTCCAAGCCGAACTCAAAGCCCTTCTGGCCTTTGAGACCGCCCAGAATCCCGAAATCGACCGCATCGTCGCCGACATCTGCGCCGACGTGCAAAAGCGCGGCGATGCGGCGCTCATCGAATACACCAACCGCTTCGACGGCACGTCTGCCCAAACCATAGCCGACCTTATCCTGACGCAAAACGACTTGCAGGCCGCGTTTGAGCGTTTGCAGCCCGAAATTCAAACCGCCTTGAAAACCGCCGCCGCACGCGTCGAAAGCTACCACCAACGCCAAAAAATGGAATCGTGGACGTATGAAGACGAAGACGGCACGCTGTTGGGACAACAGATTACACCGCTCGACCGCGTCGGCATTTACGTCCCGGGCGGCAAAGCGGCGTATCCGAGTTCCGTCATCATGAACGCCATGCCCGCCCATG
>ERZ772956.570-NODE-570-length-27278-cov-13.565882_pt1 | contig 27278 bp, 19 predicted proteins | sample MGYA00580683_ERZ772956 | MGnify/ENA primary metagenome ERZ772956 (study PRJEB29015, sample SAMEA2738077) | human oral metagenome | biome: human oral; feature: human-associated habitat; material: saliva | place: China | collected 2212 ... | reverse complement strand
AAGCTGCCTGGGAGAATAGGACGTAGCCATGTGACTAGGCTCTAGTTTTTACTAGAGTCTTTTTTTAATAAATATTAAAAATACAAATAGTGAGTCAAAGTCACATATAGTACATTATAAATTACCTGTATACAAGGTTATACTTGTCTACAGTATAGCCCTATTAATATGAAGGTGTAGTAAGTAATAAATTACCTGTATACAAAGAGGTGAATTTAAGGCTATAATAGTTAGTAGAAACGTTTATTAATACAATAAATATCTAATGCTTTGTATGAGATATAGCAAGGGATAAATGTTTTTAAAATAACGAATAGACAGACAGCGTTTTTAATAAGTTAAAACTTTGGAGGTAGCTTTTATGGATATGCCTATCTATAAGAAATTATCCTATATATATAAGTCAGAATTGACTTCCTTTCATATGCCTGGTCACAAGTATGGTAAAATTTATGAGAAGCTTGGCTATGATAAGTATATGGATAAATTATACAAATTAGATACTACTGAAATTTTGGGAACTGACAACCTCCACAATGCACAGGGCGTAATAAGGAAGTCTCAGGACAATACAAAGAGGATACTTTTAGCTGATATGGACCCAGTAGATAGGGAGGCCTTAGACCTTCTTTATCTTGTTAATGGTAGTACCTGTGGTATCGAGGCCGCAATAATGACTGCCTGTAAGTCAGGGTCATCTATAATTATGAATAGGGGCTGTCACCAGTCTGCCTATAATGCCTGTATCCTAGCTAGGGTAAAGCCTATTTTTGTTAAAGAGGAAATAGACAAGGAAAATAATATACTTATGGGGGCCAGGCCAGAAGACTATCTAGATGCCATTAGGTCTAATCCCCAGGCTAGTGCTGTATTTATAACTAGGCCTAGCTATTATGGTATGAGTCAGGATATTGATCAGGTAGTAGAGCTTGCCCATGAGTATCAGATGCTGGTAATAGTTGATGAGGCTCATGGGGCTCATTTTGGACTTAGCCACTTATTGCCAAAATCTGCCGTATATAGTGGGGCAGACATGGTTATCCAGAGTGTCCATAAGACTCTACCTAGTCTTACTCAAAGCTCTATACTGATATATAGGAAACGAGCTTTGGATACTGCCAGACTAACAAGCGTCCTATCTATGGTGGAGACTTCTAGTCCATCTTATGTGATGTTGATGAGCATAGAAGTATGCTATGACATATATGAAAAGAGTGGCAGGGTTTTGATGCAAAACCTTATGAATAATATATATAGGTTTAAGCGCGGCCTGAAGGACTATAAAGTATTTACTACAAGCGATCCTAGTAAGATATTTGTCAATACTATTGAAAAGGGAATTAACGGTTATGACTTTGCAAAAGTACTAAGACACAGGTATAATATACAGGTGGAGCTATCCAACTACAGTGGGGTCCTTTTTTTGGCTACCATTGCAAATACTAAGTCTGATTTTGACAAGACACTGGTTGCAATGAAGGATATACTAGATAGAAAGCTCTTTAGTGTCTTGGCTGATTTCAAGGAGGATATCAGTGAACATGCTAGACAAGAAAGGTTCCAAAGCATAGGGTCTATATACAGGAGTAGGCCAATAAGCCTTGATCTGCCAGTCGCTATTCCAGAAAGGGGCATGGACTTGAGTCAGGCCTTTGATGCTGACAAGGAGGACATAAGGATAGAGGAATCCCTAGGAAGGATTAGTGGTGAATTTGTAATTCCCTACCCACCAGGTGTAGCAATCTTGGCACCTGGAGAGCTTGTAGACCAGGACCTGATAGACTTTTTGGTCAGGGCTAGGGACATAAATATAGATATTAATGGTATGGAAAGCCATAGTTTAGAAACAATAAAGGTTATAAAGTGAGGAGAAGAAATGCAAGGAAGTATTTTTGTAATAGAGAGTGGGACAGATGGGTCTGGAAAGGCAACCCAGACCAAGTTATTATACGATAGACTCAAGGCCGATGGCTACAAGGTAATAAAGGTTTCCTACCCAAACTACGAATCTGATTCGTCAGCCCTGGTCAAGATGTACCTAAGGGGAGATTTTGGCAAGAAGGCAGACGATGTAGATGCCTATATAGCATCAACTTTTTATGCAGCAGATAGGTATGCATCCTACAAGACTGAATGGGAGGACTTCTATAGAGAGGGAGGAATTGTCATTGCTGACAGGTACACAACTTCCAATATGGTCCACCAGGCTTCTAAGATGGATGATATAGGTGAAAGGGCCAACTTCTTAGACTGGCTAGACCAGTATGAATATGGCCTGTATAAATTACCAAGGCCAAGAGAGGTATATTTTTTGGATGTTCCTGTGGATGTTAGTCAGGACTTAATTAGGGATAGGAAGAACAAGTTCACTAATGAAAGTGAGAAGGATATCCACGAGAGCGACAAGGACTACTTGGTAAAGACATATGAAAATTCAAAATTTGTAGCAGACAAGTACCAGTGGCACATAGTGAATTGCCTTGACCAAGATAGGAATATGAGGTCCGTAGACCAAATTCATGAAGAAATATATTCAAGGGTTATCTCTGCTATAGAATCTAGGAAGAAAGACCTATAAGGATGGTGTAGCCAATGTTTGAAAGGATTCTAGGACAGGTGTCTGTAAAGTCCAAATTAAAAAGGGCAATAGAGACAGGAAATATTACAAATGCATACTTATTAACTGGTCCTGAAGGCGTTGGCAAGAAGATGGTAGCAGAAGACTTTGCTGAAAGACTCCTAGGACTTAGGCTGGAAAATAGCCCAGACTATAAGTGCATAGGGGTAAAGAAGGGTGAAAATAGTATAAAAATAGACCAGATTAGGGACATGATAGGAGATATGAGTATCAAGCCTTATGGTGACTATAAGATATTTATCATAGATGATGCGGATAAAATGACTATTCAGGCCCAAAATGCACTTTTAAAGACTTTAGAAGAACCATCAGCTTATGGTATAATAATACTTGTAACGAGAAATGACCAGGCCCTATTGGATACTATTAGGTCCAGGTGTCTTGAAATCAAGTTTGCCCCCCTAACTAACAGAGATATAAGGACCATCTTGTCCGAAAAGGGTATAGATGATGACCAGGCCCAGGTTGCAAGTGTATTTTCAAGGGGAAGTGCAAGTAGGGCTCTTGATATATGTGAGAGTCAAGATCTCAAGTTGATGAGGCAGGATTTGGAGTCATATTTGGAAATTATATTTATAGATAAAAACAAGTATGAATTGGCCAGGATGGGAGAAAACTTCAAGGCCTATGCCAAGGACTATGCAAACCTGATAGACTTATTTAGGTATTATATAAGGGATATTGTACTCTTGAAAGAGGGGATAGACCCTGGTTTGATTATAAATTATGATAGGTTAGACTTATTAAGAAGATTAGCCAGGGGGCTCAGCATATCGAAATTAGGACAGATAATGGACCTTTTGGATGAAGGTCAGACAAAGCTGACAGCAAACTGTCACTTTGTGACGACAATTGAGGCCATGGCTTTAAATATATATGAGGTGATAAATTAATGGTAAAAATAGTAGGAGTAAGATTCAAGCCTGCTGGGAAGATATACTACTTTGACCCAGGAGACTTGAGATTGGATATAGGTAATGATGTAATTGTCGAGACGGCAAGGGGTCTAGAATATGGTATGATAGTAATCAGTCCAAAACTGGTAAAGGAAGAAGACCTAATCAGCCCCCTAAAGCCAATAATTAGGGTTGCAAGTGATGATGATTCAGAAACCTACCTAGAAAATAAGGTTAAGACAAAGGAAGCCTTCGATATATGTGATGAAAAGATCAAGGACCATAAGCTAGAAATGTACCTGATTGACTGTGAGTACACATTTGACAGGAATAAATTGATCTTCTATTTCACTGCAGATGGAAGAATAGACTTTAGAGAATTAGTAAAGGACCTGGCTGCCATATTCAAGACAAGGATTGAATTAAGGCAGATAGGGGTTAGGGACGAGGCCAAGATATTAAACGCCATAGGTCCATGTGGTAGGCCCTTATGTTGTTCTACATGGATAGGAGAATTTATGCCTGTATCCATTAAGATGGCCAAGGACCAGGGCTTGTCACTGAATCCCGCAAAGATATCCGGTGTATGTGGTAGACTTTTCTGTTGCCTAAAGTATGAGGCCCAGGGATATGCAGATGCAGTCAAAAAAATGCCATCAATAGGCTGGTTGGTAAAAGACCTATTCACTGAAAAGAAGGGTAAGGTTATAGAGGTCAACCACCTTTTAGAGAATATAAAGGTTGAGTTTGAAGACAAGACTGTAGGAGTATTGGCTGAGGGTGACTATAAGGTTATCAAGGCATCAAAGAAGGACAATATCCAGCAAGCTAACCAGGAAAAGTTGGACAAGGAAGCCTTGGCAGAATTGAAAAAACTTGAAAGAGAAAAGTAGGCTTGAAAGTGAACAATACAATGGAAATAAATTTGTTGGAAAATGAGAGGATAGATGATCTCCAGTTCAAAGGGCTAAGAATAATACAGAATAGCAATGGCTTTTGCTTTGGGATAGATGCTGTCCTCCTGGCCAATTTCACCAGGGTTAAGAAAAATGCCAAGCTAGTGGACCTAGGAACAGGAACAGGTATAATACCTATCCTGCTGGCAGGCAAGTCATCTGCCAGTAAGATTATAGGGATTGAAATTCAAGATGAAGTTGCAGAAATGGCTTCCAGGTCTGTTAAATTAAACCAGTTAGAAGACAGGGTAGAAATCCTAAATATGGATATGAAGGATGCAGTAGGAGTTTTGGGAAAGGGTCAGATGGACCTAGTGGTATCTAATCCGCCCTATATGCATTCTAACGGGCTAATAAATGAAAATGACAAAAAGGCCATATCCAGACATGGTTTAAAATGTGATATAGAGGATGTAATAAGGGTGGCCTCTGACCTAGTCAAGCCAAATGGTAAGTTTTTTATGGTCAACAGGCCTAACAGGTTGGTAGACATGTTGGCCATAGCTAGAAATTACAAGTTAGAAGCCAAGCAGATCAGGTTTGTCCACTCTAGGGTGGCTTCTGCACCAAAGATGGTCCTTATAGAGTATGTAAAGAGTGCCAAGCCGGAGATAAGGGTATTAAGCCCCCTGTATGTATATAATGAAGATGGAACCTATACTGATGAGGTGAAAACAATATATTCTAATCAAAGTGTAGATATTTAAAGGTCCGGTCTTTATCGGCCAGGCTTAAATGAAAGGAAATATGATATGGCGGGTAAGCTGTATGTGTGTCCTACACCAATAGGCAACTTAGAGGATATCACCTATAGGACCTTGAGGGTCCTAAATGAGGCCGACCTAATAGCCGCAGAGGATACCAGACACACGATAAAGTTATTGAATCATTTTGAAATAAATAAGACCCTTACCAGCTACCATGAACACAACAAGCTGACCAAGGGACCCATACTCATAGATAAGCTACTAGAGGGAATAAATATAGCCCTGGTAAGTGATGCAGGTATGCCAGGCATTTCAGATCCTGGCCAGGACCTGGTAACCCTTTGTATAGACCATGGTATAGACATAGAGGTACTACCTGGGGCATCGGCCTTTGTAATTGCCCTGGTTGGATCAGGCCTGTCGAGCTGGAAATTTGCTTTTGAGGGTTTCCTGGATAGGGATAAAAAGAGCAAGAAAAGAAGACTAGAAGAAATAAGGTACGAAGAGAGGACCCTGATTATATATGAGTCCCCACACAGGTTAAAAGAAAGTCTAAAACTCATAGAGGAAATCCTGGGTGATAGAAAAATAGCCGTATGCAGGGAGTTAACCAAGAAACATGAGGAATATATGAGGTCAAAGATAAGTCAGGTAAGGGCCTACTATGAGGATAATGACCCAAGGGGAGAGTACATACTTATAATTGAAGGGTCAAATGAAACAAGACCTGATAATCAGGATAGCTATGAGAATTTAGATGAGAGGGCCTATGTCATCAAACTAATGGAAGAGGGCCTATCAAAAAAAGATGCTATCAAGATGGTAGCCAAGGATAGGAAGTTAAAAAAGGATATAGTATACAAGGAAGTTCTAGACTTATAAGTATAAGTGGTTTTAAGTGATAAGAGAATAGACGAGGTTTTGCCCAAGAGCGATTAGCCAAGGCAAGGCCTCTTTTTTATACCCCTATACTTTACTAAAACTAGTTTGATAGATTCACTTAAGTAAATTTTGTTTATATTAATATAAGACAGGGGAAGATATTGGTGACACTATTTAGTAGGATTTCAAATTTATAGGCGGTATGCATTATAAATGGATTTAGGCGTCAATGATTTTAGAAAACCTAAATATAGTTAATAAATAACTAAAAATAATGAATTTTATTTTCGATAAATATATGATATACTTGTTAAGAGAATGGTATTGAATATCATTGGTTAGTATAAATCTTATTTATACCAATTGTATGTTCAATACTTATCAGTTGTTGCATAAATGCACAATAAATAATTCTCATAGTGGTGAAAACGATTCGATAAAAATTAAGTTATTAAGGAGGAAAGAAATGACAAATATTAAGAAGTTAGTGAAAGTTGTAATGGCTTTTGTTTTATTATTAGGATTGACAGTTACATTTGTTGGTAATGCTAGTGCAGAAACAACATATGCTGGTGATGGTGAATATACTGTTAACGTTTATCATAATAAAGATATGACTACACAGCCAATGAAGGGAAAGGTAGACAACGCTTTTAAATCAGCCACAGTTACAAGGGTTGGAAAAGATAGATATAATGTTGTATTTCACACTAAAGGCATGACATTTATGCTTGTAAAAGGTGAAATAGTTGAAATGACTATAGAGGATGTTGAAAATACAAGTGGACCGGACTTTTCTTTTTCTAATATAAATTTAGAACAAAAGGGAGCTTACCTTACTAAGAATATATCTTGCAAAATGAAACTTGCAGGTGGTTTGGCACATAAAAATGTTACTTGTTATGTTAAGTTAACAAAAAAATAGGTATAAAAAAATATATTTTTTAGTATATTAATGAATCGTTTCGCCACTTTATTAACATACAGTAAAATATAGCACATATTAAATCAATAGAACTGGAGATATAAAATGATTGTTAAAATTGGGAAAAAAGTCATTTCTATTACCTTAGCATTAGCAATGATGACCACTAGTTTAGTGGGATATTCATCTATTAGTTTTGCTGATGCTAGTAATTCACATATAAATCAAGTAAACCTAAAAGAAAATATAGATTATGAGATAGGAATGATAAAAAAATCTAAAATGAGTGAAGATGATGAGTTACCGGTTGGTGAATTAGAAGAATTTGATGCAACTCCAGAATATAGTAATAATGAGATGTACTCAAATGGAATCTATCACTTAACGGCTAAAGTAAAGAAGGTCAATGATAAATATATTGTAAAGCTACCAGTAGCAGTTTATAGGATGGAATTGAATTTTCGTAATAATGAATGGGAAAAATATTCTCAAAGTGGTTTTCAATACCTAAAAGAAAGTGATGGAAAGCTTATTGATGGCAAGGTTATAAGAAATATCCAACCTTTGGAAAATGGTGTTAGTGAGTCTGGACAATGGAAGCAAGAACTAAAAGAGTTAACTTTAACAACAGATGAATTAAATAAACCAATATATATTAAAAGTATATTAACAACACATCATTTTAGGGGTGGTGAAACTGATGAAAATGTATATAGTAAGTATACCTTTGATCTAGAAAATTTCGGAGACAATAAACTGAAATTTGATGTACCAAAAATAGAGGAACTTTTGGAAAAATTGAACATTGAAGATAAACCTAGTGGTGAAACAGGTGAAAATAATGAAGAGGGCAAGTATGTATACTTGTCTAATGGTAATAAGGTAAGGGTTGACAATATCAATGATGAAAAAGATAAAGAAACTCTTCTAAATCAGGTTAAAGAAATTGGCTTAAATAAAGAAAAATATAATAAATATTTGTTATTTGGTGAAGATATATCAATGCTGGATGATGTAATTAGGATTTTAAATGATGAAGGTTTCATGACCTTAACTAATGATATGAAGTTAGCCTATTTGCAGATTATATCAGATAGTGAAAAGGGAAAAAATAAGTCAATTATATTAACCGATGGAGAAAGGATTAATATTCCTACAAGTGATAATGTTGAAGAGATTGCTAGTAGTTATGTAAAGTTAATAAAGGGTAAGGATGATAATTTTGATGGTGTTTCCTTAGATAAAGAATCATATCCAGAAAGTATAGATGTAAAAGGATCTACATTAAAAATAGATGAAATACTCAATAATTTTGATGACAATTATATAGATGAAATAGATAAAAATTCTAGTGACTTTATTGAGCGTTTAGAAGCCATAGTCAATAGTGAAAAGAAGTCTACTTCTGATACCTATAATTTATCTACAGTTGACGGAATAGTATCAGTAAAAAAGAGTGATGTAAAGAAAATCAACAGTGATGTATTTAATAATATAAGTAATATTCTGACTAAACTGGATGAAAGCAAGTATGTATTCCCTGTTATGACATATAAGAACAAGAAAGAACTTGTTGATGGATTTAACACATATAAGACTGAAAAAGAAGTGACAAATAAAGTTGAAAAACCAGCTTTATTTAGCTTCTATTCTTATAGTCACAAGATTTCAGTAAATTATTTTGATGAGGCAATTACACATAAAAATAAAATGGCTAGTGGTTTAAGTTTCACTTTTTATGCTAAAGACGTATTTGTGGATAATAGGATAGACTTGAAATTTACTTTGGATGGAAGTGAACCGACAGAGAAATCAGAATCGATGAGGGAAGAAAAAACGGGCATCTTTAAGGTTAAGTTTGACCAAACGAAGGAATATGGAAGTAAATACAGACCTTTACAAGAATTACCAAGTGCCGTTTACAGCGGGGGGACAGTTGTACTTAAGGTTAAGGCCTTCCAAAAAGGTATTGAGCCATCAGAAACGCTGACATACAATTGTAAAATTGGAAGATTATATGATGATGGACTTGTAAAGAAGGCAACATACTTTGAAGGTGAAGTACATGAGTCTTATCTAGGAAATCCAGATTTAGAATTCAAGGAATTTGGAGTTTACAATGATTCTAAATTAGATATAAATAGGATAAATTCTGGAGAATTTTATGAAAAGGTTAAAAAGGGAGCTATTGCTAGTGGGTTAAATAATTTTGCCCTTTTAAATTATAAAATTACAGACCCTAATGGAGAACCAGCAAAAATTGAAAATGGTCAATGGTTAAGTGAAAAATTTAATGATAAAAAACTACCAGGTCACTACAATTGGATTATTCAACTTAGATTGAATAAAGGTAAAAATCTATACCCTCTTGACTTAAATAATGACAAGATTGACCTATATAGGGTTTCTGATGATGGGAAAATTAGTAAAATTGAAAAGTGTGAAAAAGACGGGGTATTTTCAAAATCAGGCAACAAGGTCGACTTAATATTCGATATTAATGACTATAAGGGGAATATATTACTAGTTGAGAAAACTACTAATGATAATGTCGGTGAACTAAAAAAACAATATAAAGACATATTGGATAAACTCAGTGGCAGCAAAGAAAACTATGAAAGTCAAAAGTTAAATGAGCTTTTGGATAGCTCTAAAAAAGTATATGAAAGCTTCAATGATAATACAGCAAAAGAAAAAGTTTTAGAAGCATTGAATAAACTAAAAATGCAAATTCTTGAATTGCAGATGGCAAATAAGAACCAGAAAGACTATGAACTTGAAAAAGCTATTGCTGATTCTAAAAATAAATTAACTAGAATTCTTAAGACAGAAGATAGTTTGAGTAAATTAGATAAACTAGTAGAATCTATTGAAAAAAATAAATCTTCTATGAGTGATAAAGAAAAAGAAGAGGCAAGTACAAATATTAGAAAAGCTATATCTTCACTAGAAATGATATATGATGGTTTTAAAAAACAACCTAAGCTAAGTGATGGTATATATGAAATTCCAATTCAAATGAGGATGTTTGGCTCCATTAATGAAATATCTATGGGTAATAATGCGATTGAAGGAATTGCAAAATTAACTATAAAAAATGGAATTCAAAATATCGAATTTGATGTAAAAAGTGTAAATATGTCTAACTTAGAGGGAAGGGTTATAAAGATAAATTATTTTGAGCCAGATAACTATGATCCTACAGGAGGTCTAAAGAAAGAAAGTGATTTAGGAGAACCTAAACAGGTAAATGTTATTAAGAAAGAAAATTTACTAGGATTTGATGGCAAAAAGAGAGATTATGTTACTAAAGTTTCAATACCTCTTAACAAGGAAAAAGAAAATCCTAAAAGATATATTGGTATATCTGTAGATGTTATGAATGGACTTTTTGGAAATGGACCTGATGATGATGTATTTAAGTATGGAGTTTTAGTATTGGACTATGGACAAATCAAATCAGTAAATAATGATGACCCTGAAGTTCCAACTCCTAATCCTGATGTTGATAAGGACACATGGACTGTACCCGTTGAAATGAAGATGGCTCATGAGGACAGACCTTCAATGGGTTCATTGGCTACTATACCGACAGCCAAGATAAGCAAAAATAAGGATGGTAAATACACATATACTGTTAATTTTAAGGGGATACATAGAAATTTTGGAACAGGAACATTCTATGGCCACTTATTTGGAATGAAAAAGTATATGGATGGTTTTGATTCAAACTTAAGTGAAGAAATTTCACCATCAAGAATGGCCAAGGATAAGGATATATACTCTAATGAAAGAGAATTCCCATCTGAGTATAAGTTTGTTAGTGATAAATTGGTAGATACTTTAAATGTAAAAGTAGCAGTTGATGCAATGTGTATGATAGCAACGGGTGGAAATCCATATGAAGCTAATGTTGATAAATGGAATGGCTCACAGGCAGCAAGATTGGTATTTGATATTTCATCTATAGGTAATAATGAGCCAAAACCAAATGAAAATCCTAAGATAAGCAAGGAAATAAAAGAGCTTTTAATTAAAGATATAGAATTGGCTGAATCAATTCTAAAATCGGGTGTAGTTACAGGAAATTCAAAGTCTTTGGTAGAGGCTGCGATATCTTCTGCAAAAAAAGCTATAAATGATCCTAAGTCTACAGAATTACATTATCTAACTGCTAGAGAAGTATTGAGGTTTTCTATAGCAAATATTAAGAAAGACCAAAATCCTAATAATGGAGGTGATAACCTTATAGGTGATAAGTCTAAGGACAAGACTGGTGATTCAGATAATAATGGAGAAGATAAGAAAAAACAAGTTAAAAAATATAGGGTGCCAGTTAAGATGATCCAAGCTTATAATCAAAAAGAAGTATCTATGGGAGACAAAGCTATAGATAGGGAAGCGATAGTATATACCAAGGATGGTAAGTCAACTATATACCTGGGAATGAAGGGTATTTCTCTCATGAACAAATATGGACATTTAACTGATATGTTAATATATCCGGGATCTTCAATGTCGTCTGAACCAGAAATGACTAAAGTTTACAAAACATATCTTGACAGGGCTATGGATGGAAAGGATAGATATTTCCCAAGAGTAATAGCTTTTAACAGACCAACTACTAAAGAAAGTAAAATATATATAAAGGTTTATGTGGATGCTATGGACTCTATACAAAGTAATGCAAGTAGTTATGATAAAATAGTTAAGGGCTCAGGTGCACAGAATGCGATGTTAGAATTTGACTGGTCGAATGCTAAAGATATCAGTGACCAAGATGGTATAAATTTTGATGCAGACAATGAAGACCTTAATGGTAAAAACACTGAAAGACTTGCAGGTAGCAACAGGTATGAAACTTCAGCCAAAATTAGCCAAAAATACTTCAGTTCAGCAGATACTGTAATACTGGCAAGCGGAAAAAATAATGCAGATGCCCTGGTATCAGCATCATTTGCAAATGCTCATAAGGCACCAATATTATTGACAAATAAAGATACTACGGATGAAAGCGTCCTAAATGAAATATCCAGGCTAAAGGCCAAGAATATAATCATAGTTGGAGGTAGCTCATCAGTTAGTTATAAGGTAGAAGGAGATATGAGAAAGAAGGGTTATAGTGTTAGAAGAATAGCAGGAAATAACAGGTATGAAACTTCTGCCATGATAGCCCAAGAGGTCAAGGATATAACTAAATCATCTAAGGCCATCCTGATCAATGGTTCTAAGGATGCAGATGCCTTGACGGTATCAGGACTTGCCACAAGCCAGGGATTGCCAGTAATCATGACTAGGTCTGGAGAACTGGAAGGAAATGCCAGAGCCAAGTTTAATGCCTGGAATCTTGACCAGGTATATGTAGTCGGTGGCACTAACTCTATTTCAGACTCTGTCGTAAACCAGGTAAGTGCGAAGACTAAGACTAGACTATCAGGTCAGGATAGGTTTAAGACTGCCTTGGCCATAGCAGATGAATCATATCCAAGCACTAAGAAGGTTATGTTTGCAAATGGATATAACTCAATAGATGCCTTGTCAGCAGGAGCAGTCACTGCCAGGGCAAAAATGCCTATCCTACTTGTCAATAGGACAAGTATACCAAATAGCATTAAGGATAGGTTAAATGGAAAGATAAGTCAGTCAGTAATACTAGGTGGTGAAAGTACTATAGCAAGTGGTACAATTGACTCTCTTTCACAAGGGAAATAGGTAACTAAACAAAAGTAAAATACATATTCTAAGAGGGGAACCATTGGTTCCCCTCTTAACTTTAGGAGTGTGGAAGTGTCGATATTGCAGTATTGATAAAAAAGCCCAGGCATAAAAAGCTTGGTACTTTAATATATATTAATAAAAAACAGTCTATACAGAAGTTAAAATTTATTTTATATTAAAAATCAACAGATAATATTTATTAAAAAAGGAATACATTTTCATTCTAACAAAATTATGAATATAAGGATAAAATTGCCAAAAATTAAATTATTGAAAATTAAATAGCTTTTTAATCTTATTTATGATAAAATATATATGTAAAAACGAACTTTAGATTATAAAGTATAAACTACTTTAGGCTAAAAGGAGAGGAAAATGACTAACAACTTAACGATGTTGACTGACCTATATCAGTTGACCATGATTAACGGATACTACAAGAAAGGTCTACACAACAATACTGCAGTATTTGACATTTTTTTCAGAAAGAATGTCTGCGATGGTGGATATACAATTATCTGTGGTATTGAGGAAGTGGTGAAATATATCGAAAACCTCCACTATGAAGACTCCGACCTGGAATATTTGAGGAGTTTGAACCTATTCGATGAAGATTTCTTGAGTTTTCTGAAGGATTTTAAATTCACAGGAGATATATATGCTGTCGAGGATGGTACAGTAATGTTTCCTGGAGAGCCAGTATTAGTGGTAAAGGCGCCACTTTATCAGGCCCAGCTGATCGAAACAGCAATGCTTTCTATTGTGAATTTTATGTCTTTAATAGCAACAAAGTCATCTAGGGTATGCAATGCAGCCCAGGGTGATCCAGTCCTAGAATTCGGTCTGAGAAGGGCCCAGGGTCCAGAGGCAGGACTTTATGGAGCCAAGGCGGCGATTATTGGAGGCTGCAAGGGAACATCAAATGTATTGGCGGGAAAACTCTTTAATGTTCCGGTATCAGGTACACATGCCCACAGCTGGGTACAGAAGTTTGATACAGAGCTAGAGGCCTTTAGGGCCTATGCTGACATATATCCAGATAGTTGCCTATTATTGATAGACACATATGATGTCCTAAATAGTGGTATCAAAAATGCCATTACAGTATTTAATGAGCTAAGGGCCAAGGGACATGAACCACTAGGTGTAAGACTAGATTCAGGTGACCTGACTTATCTATCAAGAGAGGTTAGAAGGATTCTGGATGAGGCAGGCTTTGAGAATGTTAAGATAACAGCATCAAACGATCTGGATGAGTATACTATTACATCATTAAAGCAGGAGGGGGCCAAGATAGATTCTTGGGGAGTTGGAACCAAGCTGATTACTTCTTATGATTACCCTTCGTTGGGAGGCGTATACAAGCTGGCAGCAGCAACTAATTCTGAAGGCCTTCTGGTTCCAAAGATTAAAATTTCAGAAAATCCTGAAAAAATAAATAATCCGGGCTTTAAGAAGGTTGTGAGGATATACAATGAAAATGGTAAGGCTGAAGCTGACCTTATCATGTTGGCAGATGAAAAAATAGATGAGTCAAAGACTCTAGAAATCTTTGACCCAGTATATACATGGAAGACTAAGCAATTCGAAAAATTCAGCTTAAGAGAGGTCTTGTCACCCCTATTCAAGGATGGTAAGTGTGTAAGAGAGGGCAAGACAATTCAAGAGGTTACTGAATATACACAAAGAGAGCTGGACAGCCTATGGAACCAGCACAAGAGAATTAAAAATCCTCATATCTATAAGGTGGATTTATCAGAAGGTCTATGGAAAATGAAGCAAGAAATGATTGCTTCAAAAAAAATAAAATAATATATTATGTAAAGTGGGTGGAGAGTATGACAAAAAAATCTTACGAAGAAAGAATGGATTCTACTGATGCGAAAATCATAGAAATTCTTCAGGACAATGGTAGAATATCTATGAAGGACCTAGGTATAGCAGTAGGTTTGACATCGCCGGCAGTATCCGAAAGAGTAAAGAGACTTGAAGAGGCCAAAATTATATCAGGTTATAAGGCTATCATCAATCCTGACTCTATGGGTAGGGCTATAAAGGCCTTTATTAATGTATCGCTTCCAGGAACAGCCTATGATGCCTTTATAGATGCCGTAAAGAATGACCCGAGAATAGTTGAATGTCACCATATTACAGGTGATGACAGTTCCCTAATCAAGGTTATTGTTGAAAGTATGGATGAACTAGAAAATGTGATAGACAACCTAAAGGACTTTGGTAGGACAAGGACTTCAGTGATCCTATCTACACCAATCCAAGCAAAATCAATCCTATAATAATTGACTTTTTTACATCCATGATGTAAAATCAAGTTAATCAAATTTTTTGGCTGTGAAGAGAAGAGTAGCTACAGGAGTATTTTTAGAGAGTTGGTGGGCGCTGTAAACCAACAATACAAGTGTAGTGAATATGGACTCGGAGCTTCAGACCTGAGCTAGACTAGTTAGGGTCTGCGTATGGATGCGTTAAATCTAAGAGATACTGGCAGGTTAGCTTTCACAGAGACACTAGGGGAAGCCGAAAAGAGATACAAACCAATAGGTTTGCCGGCCAGTAAGTAGGGTGGTACCGTGACTATTATTCGCCCCTATGCATCGCATAGGGGTGATTTTTATTTACTTTTAAACTTTGAGGAGGTCAATTATGACAAAGAAACCAACATTTTATGTAACAACACCAATATACTATCCAAGTGGAAAACTACATATAGGCCATGCCTATACTACTGTAGCAGCAGATGCTATATCTAGGTTCAAGAGGTTCTGTGGCTACGATGTAATGTTCCTTACAGGTACAGATGAACATGGGGAAAAAATACAGAAAAAGGCCCACGAAGCGGGCAAGAGTGAAATAGAATTCCTTGATGAGCAGATAGCAGAAATCAAGAAGCTTTGGGAAAAGCTAGAAATATCTAATGATGACTTTATCAGAACTACTGAAGAAAGACATGAGAAGGCTATACAGAAGATATTTACTAAGCTATATGAAAAGGGAGAAATATACAAGGGCTCATATGAGGGACACTACTGCGTACCATGTGAAAGCTTCTGGACAGAATCACAGATGCTTGAAGGCAACAAGTGTCCAGACTGTGGTAGAGATACTAAGGTAGTGAAGGAAGAATCATACTTCTTCAGACTATCAAAGTACCAGGATAGGTTGATGGACCTATTCCAAAATACGGATTTCGTAATGCCAGAGAGCAGGAAGAACGAAATGATAAAGAACTTCTTAGAGCCAGGCCTAGAGGACCTATCAGTAACTAGAACTTCATTTGACTGGGGTATAAAGGTGCCTTTCGATGAAAAGCATATAATCTACGTATGGGTAGATGCCCTTTGTAACTACATTACAGCCCTAGGTTATGAGGGTGATGATGATACAAACTACAAGAAGTTCTGGCCAGCAGATGTCCAACTGGTTGCCAAGGAAATAGTAAGGTTCCATACAATTATATGGCCAGCCCTACTAATGGCCCTAGATGTACCAGTACCGAAGAGGGTGTTTGGACATGGTTGGATCCTGTTCGCTGATGATAAGATGTCAAAGTCTAAGGGTAATATAGTATATCCAGGCCAGATGGTAGACAGGTATGGGGTAGATGCCCTTAAGTACTTCCTACTGAGAGAGTTCTCGTTTGGTCAGGACGGTTCTTACACTCACAGGAACTTTATAAACAGAATAAATTCAGACCTGGCCAATGACCTTGGTAACCTTGTAAGCAGGACTATATCAATGGTTGAAAAGTACAATGAGGGTGTTCTAGTTGTAAACGACGCTGGTACTGAATTTGACCAGGACCTAATCGATACTTATAAGGAAGTAAGGGCTGACTTTGAAGGTCAGATGAATGAATTGATGTTCCATGAAGCCCTAGAAAGCCTATGGAAGTTTGTTAGGAGGACTAACAAGTATATAGATGAAACAATGCCTTGGGTTCTAGCTAAGGATGAAGCAAACAAGGACCAGTTAAACCATGTCCTATACAACCTATGCGAATCAATTAGGCTAATATCTACACTTATATCTTCATTATTGCCAGATACAGCTAGAAAGATATTCGCACAGCTTGGTATAGCAGGCAAGGAAGACCTATATGATTGGGCAAGTGCTGATACTTTCGGTTTAATCCCTGATGGAACAAAGGTAGAAAAGGGAGAGGTCCTATTCCCAAGACTTGAGGTTGAGGAAGAAATCAAGGTCCTAGAAGACCTATTTGCTGAAAAGATAGTCGACCAGGAAGTGAAGCTAGACCACAAGGAAGAAATAGGTATAGAAGACTTTGAAAAGCTAGAGCTAAGAGTAGGAAAGATTGTAAAGTGTGAAAAGCATCCTAAGGCAGACAAGCTACTGGTATCACAGATCAAGCTTGGTTCAGAAATGAGACAGATAGTATCAGGTATAGCTGAATGGTACAAGCCAGAAGAAATGGTTGACAAGAATGTAATAGTAGTATGCAACCTAAAGCCAGTTAATTTAAGAGGGGTAGAATCTCAAGGTATGATCCTTGCAGCTGGTGATGATGGTGATGACCTGGTAATACCAGAAGCTATTGGTGCTAAAGATGGGGCAGAGGTGAGATAAATGCTGTTCGATTCACATGCTCATCTGAATGATGAGAGGTTTGATGAAGATAGGGACCAGCTAATAGCCTACTTAAGAGAAAATGATGTGGACCTGGTTGTCAATCCGGGTGCAGACATGGAGACATCCAGGACAGCTATAGACCTAGCGAAAAAACATGACTTTATATATGCAGCAGTAGGGGTACACCCACATGATGTAGAGCACATGACTGAAGATGATATAGAGACCCTAAAGAAGTGGGTCAGGGAAAATGACAAGGTAGTAGCCATTGGAGAGATAGGCCTGGACTACTACTACGACCTATCGCCCAGGGACCTACAGAAAAAGTGGTTTATAAGGCAGATTCAGTTGGCTAACGAACTAGGCCTACCCTTTATAGTCCATGACAGGGATGCTCATGGGGACACTTTTGAGATAATTAAAAAGTACAAGGCCCCAGAGACAGGTTGTGTTCTACACTGTTATAGTGGTGAGTTAGACCTGGCCAGGGAGTATATAAAGATGGGCTGCTATATATCAATACCTGGAACAGTTACCTTCAAAAACAATAGAAAGACAGTGAATGTGGCTAAAAATATACCATTGGAGTGGATGTTTATAGAGACGGACTCTCCATATATGGCTCCAGTTCCTAATAGGGGTAAGAGAAATGACCCATCCATGGTCAAGTATGTGGCTGAGAAGATAGCCCTTGAAAGGGGAATCAGCTATGAAGAGGTGTGTCGAGTAACCAAGGAAAATGCCAAGAGGTTCTTTGGTATAAGGTAGAATATTAATAATTGAATAATCGACAAATGAAATAAAGAAACATATATATATGAACTATATCAAGTAATATTTATGATTATTACTTAACTAGATAAAACCTGAAAAATTATATTGCAACATCCGTAGTAAACTTATAACAATGGATGTTGCAATTATATTTTATATGATGAATAGTATATATTGAGGTACTTGCTATTTGATAATTGTAAAAGATATGTAAATATTATTTTTAGTAACTATATTATAATCCTTTATATAATTATTTTTTTTCCAATATTCCAACATTCTGACGATAAAGTCACGTATTCTTTTATTATTTTGATTTGAATTAGATTTTAAATCTGAATAAATATCGGAAAATACTATGGTAATACTAGAATTAGTATTTATAAAAATTCTATAAATCAAATACTCTTTAATAAGAATGTTGAGGGTTGTCACAGATGTTTCTGTATAGTATATTCTGCTATCTATACTTGTATACATGTTATAAGATTTTGCCAATCTATATATTAGGGGCTCTTTTACAATTAGGTATAGATCCTTGTGTGAAAAATACATTGTGTAAATCAAGTTTTCTATAGTAATTGAATTTAAATCTTTATCATATATACATATTTTGAAGTTTTTGATCTTTTCAAAAGATTGTTTAATCAAATATTCTTGTTTTTTTGTAACGACTCTAGAGCCACTATGTGTCATAAATCTGAACAGTGTTTTGAAATTGAAGCAATATACATTATTTATAAAAAGTGTATAGATGCTTCTAAGAATACATATATCGACCAAATTTAAATTGTCGCAAATAGTTGTGTGTTTCTTGGGTAGAAATTCAAATGAAATAGTATTATTCAAGGTATATTTTTTAAATGGTAAAAAATATGGGAAATCCATATTGATATTTGAAATATCAATATTCAATCTTGGAAAAATTGCTAGCTTAGGAATACCATTAACATGTTTTTCCCCAAGATCAATTACTATTTTGATGAACTTATTAATAGATCTACACCAATTAAAATGACATTCATATGTTTTTATTAATAAATTAGATAATAGATGGTCGCACATACTAGAACTTAGTTCTTCTATACATTCATGTAATGACAAATCAAACGTATAAATATCAGAAGAAAATAGAAATAATTCGTCTACAAAATTAATCAGTGTATAAATATCATGTGAAGGAGAACTAGAAATTAAATCCAACTTACTTAATAGAATAGATTTTCGTTCTAAAAAAGGGTCTTCAAAATAATAACCATACTCAGTTTTGTGTAATTTTATATTTAGCTTTTTCTCTATAAAATACATTTCGTTTACTACCATCATATCAACTCCGATATAATAATTTTTGACAGGACTTTAATAAAAATCAACCATTCTTTTTATATTATATTAACATACTTTTTTATTCAAAGCAAGTTCTATATCTCGAAAATTGATATTGTAATTTACGTGTATAAAATCACGACCAAAATGTAAAAAAAAGTGATATCACTTGATTAAAGATATATAAGTATTTATTATTAAAAAAAGAGAATTTATATTAGTTAAAAACATAATGTGTTATTTCTAGGAGGTAAAAATGCTTAAAGTAAAAAAAATAAAAGAAAAGATCGAATTAAAAGATATGGAAATAAACGATGACCCTTGTAAATATTTTTGGTCACAGTACCATATAGTAGGTCAATATGATTGTATGTCAGATTGTAAGTATAGAGAAAAAGTTTCAGCTTATGGAAGTGATAGATATTAAAGACTAATATCTTCACTATCTACAAATAATAATTAGTTCCTTAATAACACATTATGTTTTTATATATTAAATAAACGTTTGGGGGGTGTCATTATTAATCGTGAAGCTATAAAAAAAGTATGCAAAGGGAACATTTGTTACTTATACAATAAAGAGAAAAAGATTCATCTATTTGTTAGTACAGAGGTGCTGGAATACATTGATTATTATAAATCCAATAATATATCTATTAGAGATTTCTTGTATAAATTTGAAGATATTAATGATAGAAAATATATAAAAAAAGTTTTGGATAAAATGAATATTATTGGATATTTTGAACAGTTAAAAAACGATTCTGAAGAAAAAGAAATGAAAAATATAGATAATATATATTTTTTATTAACCAAAAAATGTAATCTAAAGTGTATTCATTGTTCAACATCATGTGCGCCAGAAGAAAAAGAAATTCTTAGCATAGATCAAGCGAAGACTATAATCAATAATATAAAGAAATTAGGTATAGAGAAAATAGTTTTTACTGGTGGAGAACCCATGCTGCATAGTGATTTTTTTGAAATTGTAGAGTATGCGAAACTTAAACTAAAAAATGTTCAATTCATACTCTCAACAAACGGAACATTGATAAATAAAATTAATATAAGTTTTTTAATTGAAAAATTTGATATAATTGAAATTAGTTTGGATGGAATTGATGAAAAAAGTTGCGATAGTATTCGTGGAAAAGGAGTGTTTGAAAAAGTAATTGCTTCAATTAAATTATTACAAAAGTATAATTTTTATAATATTACCCTATCTACTGTTGTAGGAGAAAACCAAGAGGCGTATATAGAGAAATTTTATAAACTTAATGAAAAACTAAAAACAAAACCATTGATAAGAGCTTTGGAACCAACAGGTAGAGCACTTGATAATAGAAATATATTTTATGAAGAAAAAACACTCTTGCCATTATCAATTCCGGATATATACAAAGAATCATCATCAAAAAGTAGAGATATTTCTTCATGTTCATGTTCTGCATATGAAAGAATAATTTTAATAGATCATGAAGGTTATGCATATCCTTGTCCATCTCTTTACGAAGGTAATTTTTACATTGCGAATTTCCTTGATGATAATTTCAGTGAAATTGAATTAATGAGAATATTAAATACAAAAAGAAAAAAATTTCAGAAAATACTGGATTTTAAGGGGACGATCTGCGAAACATGTGATATAAATATTTTTTGCTGGAACTGTCCAGCACATTTTTTGAAAGCAAAAGAAAATAATCAAATTAATACGTGGTGTAAAAAAATGAATAAAAATATAAATCAAATTGTATGGAGACAAATAGGTAGTTGAGATGAATTTTATGATAGTACTAACGGATAAATGTAATTTAAGATGCAAATATTGCTATGAAAAAGAAAAAACATATAGTGATATGAGTGTGGAAACAGCAAGGAAAAGCATTTTATTTGTTAAGGATTGTATAACGAGAGAAATTGATTTAAACAGAAAAGAACATAACATAGTTTTTCATGGAGGAGAACCATTACTAAAATATGATATGATAAAGTATTTTGTAATTGAATTTAATAAAATTAGCAATGTTAAAATACAGTATTATATAACAAGTAATGGTACTATTTTTAAAGAGGAAATTGCGTATTTTATAAAAAACAATAATATAAATTTTTCAATTAGTATAGATGGAACAAAACATTCTCATGATATAAATAGAGTTTTTCCGGATGGAACGGGTTCTTATAATCTAGTTATTGATAATGCCATGAAGTATTTAAGAATAATTGAGAATATACGGTGTAGGTTAACTTTTTCACCAGATACAATTAATGAAATATATTCCGGTATTAGTACGCTTTCTGAGCTAGGATTTTATATATTTGCAATTTCTGAAAATTTTTATTGTACAGAATGGCAAGATAATTCAATAGAATTATTATTAAAACAAATAAACAAATTAAAAAGACTGAAAGAGAATAAGGATAGTTTAAATATCTCATTATTAGAATTAAAAGAACATTTTTTAAAGGAAAAAAATGATTGTTTTGGAGGAATAACAAGTATGACTATCTCTACAACCGGAAAAATATATCCATGTATTTTTAATTTAAATGACAGTAGATTTTGTATTGGAAACATAGATGATGACTTGATTAGAATCCATAGTTCAGCGGTTTCAATTCACGAGAAAATAAATAGAGTTAAATCCATATGTAGTTTTTGCAGTTTGAAAAAATATTGTAATGCAAATCGATGTAAGTTACTAAATATTGCTGTAAGTGGAAATTCTAGATATGCAAATCCTATAGTGTGTGAGATGACAAAAATGAAGTGGAGAATGTTTAAGGAGCAATATTTAAAATGAAAAAATATTTTGCCAAAGAATTAACAAGGTATAGTTACTCGAAAGATATAGCATTTTTATCTAATAGGTATACGGGAGAGTGGATAAAAATACCCAAAGAGATAATGCACATATTAGAGTTTTCGTATTCGAGAGGAATGTCTGAATCAGAGTCATATGAGCTAATTGAAGGAGTCGATAATAAAAGATACTTAAAGTCAGTTTATATTTTTTTGGACCGTATGGGGCTAATGGCACCAGAACCAAAATATAAGAGAAATTTGCATTATATACCTTTAGTTACTATATCTATAACAAATAATTGTAATTTGAATTGTTCGTACTGTTGTACAAAGTCCTCTTACGAGGTAAAGTATATTGATCTAAAGACAAAAGAAATTAAAAAAGCTATTGATATAGCGCTGAAAATGAATCCTATCAAATTAAAAATATCTGGGGGAGAGCCTATGTTGAGAGAAGATTTCTTTGAAATTCTAGATTATGTCAAAACAACTTATAGAGGAAAGATTGTCTTAGCAACGAATGCAACATTAATTAATTTAGAAAATATAGATAAGCTTGTAAAAAAAATTGATTTTATTGAAATAAGCATAGACCCATACAATAATAAAAAACATATAAAAATGATAATTAATGAATTGAAAGATAGAGGGATGAATAATATATATGTATCTATGGTAGTTGGTAAAAATAATTATAAGCATGTATCAAAATTTAAACACGAATGTGAAGTATTGGGAGTACATCCAGTCATAAGAAACTTTATGAGAGTGGGTAATGCAGTTATAGACAAATTGTATTTGTCTAATGAACATGAAATTGTTTTTGAAGACGATAAAAATATTACAACTAATAAGGAAGCTATAACATGCAATGCAGGAGAGAATCAAATTTTTATCAACTATGATGGTAAGATATATCCTTGTCCACTATTAACAGATGATAAATTTTTAATATCGGATATAAAAAATATAGATCAAAACGGTATTAATATGATAATAAATAATGATTTTAATGTCCTAAAAAGAATCAATGAAATTAGAACAATAAATAATAATAAGTGTAAAAATTGTGAAGATGCATTATTTTGTCATAATTGTATATATATAATTGACAAAATGATTAGAGATGAAAAAATATTTAAATATAATTGCAAAAAAAAGGTATGATATGAATAAAATAAAAATAGCCATTATAGATACTGGTATTAAATATGATAATATCTTTCTAAAAGAAAAAATTAAATTTAATCAAAGTTTACAATTTAGTAATAAGTATAAAAAAATAGAAGATATTTATGATGTTAATGGACACGGAACATTGTGTGCCCTAACGATAAATAGCATATGTTCTAATATAGAGATATATCCTATAAAACTATTTAATGATGAAGGAAGGGGTTCATCATTAAACTTATTGATTGTATTAAAGAAATTATTATATAGTGATATAAAAGTAATTAATATTGCAGCATCTTTTAGTAGAGGATTATATGACGAAGATATATCGAAAGTCTGTGAATCATTAAAAAACAAAGGCAAAATATTAGTAGCCTCTAATTATAATACGGATAAAAAAATAAGCTGCCTGGCTACTATGAAAAGTGTTATAGGCGTAGGAAATCTTGAAAATGCTTATTTTGATCATCAGTTCATTTTTAATAGAAGTAATGATATACAGTTAAAAGGAAATAACAGAGCCTGTTTTTATTGCATAGATGACCAAGTAGAATTATTTGGGAAAAATTCAAGATTATCTTGTGTTATTTCTGCATTTATTTCAAATATACTATTAGATAAAGGGGATTTAGCTTTTGAAGAGATTGAAGACTCATTAGAGAATCTATCTAAAATTAATGAAAAAGAAACATTTTGTCACGAATCTGAATATAAGACTGAGTATAAGGAATATTATGATGAATTATTAGAGATAGTAAATTCGAAATATATAATTAATAAATCAAGGCCGATAAGTTTGAAAACATTATTAAAATTAGGTATTATTAATCCATACATAAGTATAAATAAATATAATATAGATAGTTTTATCAAAAGTATAAATAATATATTTAATGTATGTATTTCTTTGAATGGACTATTTTTACATCAGGTTACAACGATTAACTCTTTGATTAAAATAATTATAAAATATCGAAAGGAGATTAGACATGCTTAAAAATGTATATATCAAGGTTTCTTTAAACTTTATAAGGAAACATATACTTATATACCTACTAGTTTTAATAGCTATCCTAGTATCAGTATATGCTGTCTTTGTTCCATTTGTAACGGCTAAGAGCCAGTCTATCAACTATAAGAAAGTTGTGGAAAAGGTTTATCCAGATTATCCTGCCACATCATATTATACAAGCGATAGGGAGGCCAAACTAATTGAAGAAAACAAGGCTGTGTCAAAATCTATCAAGTATGAAAACTACGGACTCTTTACCAGTCAGAAATCTAGACTTGAGTATGAATTAAGAGGCTATACAAGAGAGGCCCTTGATGCCAACCAATATGTTCTAGCAAGTGGACGTTTACCTAGAGAGAATGGTGAAATGCTATTGGATAAGTCCTACTTAAGTCAAGAAGGGAGTCCTAGTCTGGGGGATTTCATTTTAGGCATCAATAATCTAGAATATGAGCTAGGAAACAAGCATGAAATATATTCTGCAACTAAAAAATATAAGATAGTAGGCCTTATAGAAAAAAATAAGGATTATACTAGGGCTATCAGCAAAATTAAGACGAAAAACAGGGTAAGGGTCAATCCAATCTTATGGATATATAATACTGACAAGTACCCAGACCAGAGCCTTAGCTATACAGTTCTAATTAAATTTAAGGATGGTATGAATAACCTATATGGAAATTGTGTAAAGCTGGGAATTGATGTAGCCGATGATCCACAAATGGTAATACAAAACTTTGAGCTCTCAAGGTTAAATGAATCTATTAGCAATGTTACTAGGAGCAATGACGACAAGACTTTAATTTTTGTGGCAGTCCTCTTTATAGCCAGCCTATTTAAGCTATTGAATGATATTAGACTTAGAAATATGGGACTATTGAAAATACTGGGGGCTAAAAGTAAGGATGTATTTAAAATGCTAATAGGAGAGAGTTTGCTATTAGGTTTACTTGGATTAGTCCTAGGTCTATGCATAAGCTATGTCCAGACCTATAGGTATATAGGGGGTAGTAATGTTACAGATTCAGCAATAGATGTTATGCTAGAAAACTATAGGGTTTACTTTAATGCAGGAGACATATTGCCAGTGGTTGCTGTTATATTTGCCCCAATCCTGGCCAACATAATATATTTAATAATTAAGTACAATAAGACAGAGGGTCTTGACCTACTTAACGAGGATAGGAAGACTAGGGCGAAAAATATTAATTTAGAAAAAATAAGGATTAGGAATATAGTATCAAAAATAGCTATAATCGGTTTTTTAAATAATCTTTATAACTATCTACTACCAATCCTTATAATTGTAATTATGGTCAGTAGTATAATTAATGTTCTAGGCGTTGAAAAAACTATGGCAAAAAATGATTCTGCTTATGATGTGAGTGAAGCAAGCTATCTAGGAAGGAATTTCCTCGTTAAAAAGAATTCTAGCCTTTCCATAGATAATGGAATTGATTCTAAAGACCTAGTGGACATAAATAAGTACAAGAACTTTACACAAAATATGGAGCTATATGGTTATTTACTTGTAGATTCAAGCCAAGTAAATAATTCTGTACTAGAGAGTAAGGGTATTTCATCTAGTAGGGGTAAATATGAATTTGATTGTATTATCACAGGTATAGATTCCCTTAGACAAGGGGAACTTAAAGACAAGGGCATACTTTCCAGCGAGGATATTAAGAATATAGGGCAAGAGAACCAAGTCTATGCTGTGACAAATAACTTCTATTATGATGGTCAAACAAACAAGTACCAAAAGTTTTTGAAAAGCCTAAAAGATGGTCAGATCGTATATATAAAGCTACCGTGTATAAAGGATGGTCTACAGACTTATAAGCTTTTACCTGTGAAGCTTATACCAAATAAGAAACCTAAGGCTACTATAGAGGAGAGGACTGCTAGTAATTCTTCCACAGTAGAGATAATGTTTGACCTAAATAGGCTAAAGAGCTTGACTAATACAAGCACAGTTAGTGCTATTAGGTTTGATGTCACATCAAGTGATGAGGCAAATCTAGTTAAGTCTAGATTATCCTCGAGGTTTGAGGTCAAGGACAGGGATAGAGAAAGACTAAATAAAAAGGAGCTTAGAGATAAGACATACTTTGATAAAATCAAATTTAGGCTAAGCTTCTATTCAATACTCCTATTATTCTCCTTAGTATTTACTATAAGGATAATAACAGACAAGAAGACAAGAGATGTTGGTGTATTGAGGATGCTAGGGGCTGACAAAAGGCTAATAAATAAGACCTTATTTGTCGAAAATATGATATTTGTAGTGACTAGTCTGGTGATTGGAGTGTCAATAGGCCTATATAGGATCTATAAGTACTACAAGATTACACGTGACCTAGACCTATATTATAAGGGAATAGCGCATGTAGAGTTTCATCCACCATATGCTACTATAATTGTTTTAATAATATTAGTATTTATAATATCAATACTAATGCAGATGTACTCAAATAAAAGGCTTGTATCAAAGAATATAATGCTTGATACAAGAAGTGAATAGTAAAATTTATTTTATGAAAGGTTGGTAATATGAAATCCTTAAAAATTGACAACGTGAAAAAATACTATGGAAAAAAAGAAAGTCTAGTGAAGGCAGTAGATGGCATAAGCCTAGAAATTGAAAATGGAAAATTCACTGCTATAATAGGAACTAGTGGTTCGGGAAAAAGTACCCTGCTTCATTGTATGGCTGGCCTAGACAAGCCAACTGAGGGTAGCGTATTTCTTGACCAAAGGGATATATACGCCTTAAATGATGATGAATTGTCAAAAATTAGGAGACAAGAATTTGGATTTATATTCCAAAGCTTTAACCTAATACCAGTCCTTAATG
>ERZ772956.569-NODE-569-length-27381-cov-4.105248_pt1 | contig 27381 bp, 27 predicted proteins | sample MGYA00580683_ERZ772956 | MGnify/ENA primary metagenome ERZ772956 (study PRJEB29015, sample SAMEA2738077) | human oral metagenome | biome: human oral; feature: human-associated habitat; material: saliva | place: China | collected 2212 ... | reverse complement strand
TTTTAAGATAACGCTCATTCGGCAGCACAGGACGTAGATATCGTAACATCGTCTCTGTTATCGCAGGGGTGAGTGCTCGCATGAAGTCTGCCCAGCGCTCTTGTTCCAGCATAACTTCAAGTATAGAGACATATTCTGTCACCATACCAGCAGTACTAGCCGAATATGCCATGTCACTCCGTGCAAAAACTTGAGCAGATTTCTGTCCATTAAGGTTCAACCTATCGACCGCAGCCTCTATCATCATCCGGGCTTCCGGTGAGATGGTCCTCGCCTGCTTCGCAAGGCTTGCTGCAGCCATATAGTTATAGCGAGTGACCAGAGCCCGGATATTCTCTAACAGCAGCCTGTCGCTAAAGTTAGGTGTCTCAACCTCCAAGATACGACAGGAGTGACCCTCCTCGTTGTCTGGATTACATGCCCACAGTAAGTCAAGGTCATAGTCTCGCGGATTCTCACGATCTTCCTTTTTGTTTGGACCCTCCCTAGGTGTGAGTACCTGTAAGAGTGTAAGGTTAAGCCTACCAAACGCACCTAAGGCAACCAGCGCCTCCTCCATTGCCGGAGTACCCGAAGACGCGTTCACGAGTATTGTGTCTCCACCGTTTTCCTTGCCGATCTCATTGAGCTTTTGCTCAAACTCTGAGATGTACACGTCAAACTTGTACACATTAGTGGTATTGGACTTCACCAACTCTATCGTGGGGACATCTCCCTCATGGCACTCGGCTGACAGTAGCTCAATGGCCTTGGTGTAGCGCTGATCTTGTTCCTGGTATTCGGCCATCTTGGGCGAGAGGAACAACACCACCCGCTCAGGCCTGTAGTGACGGATAATGTGTAGCATAGGCCCATCGCCAAGCTGTGTAAGTGGATCGGCCGTACCGATAGGTGAGAAAAGTACGCTCATGTTAGTTTTCCAGCTCCTCGAATCTTGCCCGACACTTGCCCATCAGGTACATCTTGTCCCCAATTTTGCCCATCTTCAAGGTGTGGGGTGAGATGCCAAGTGTACTATCACACCAATGTCGATGATCTTCCTTAGCTTTTTTGAGTCTGCCATTCTTGTTATATTGCGCTGACATTTCATGCGGTTCAAACCCAACACGTTGTATCTGCGATTTAAGTCCAGCATGAAGTTGTCTGTCTAATTTCGTTGGAAATTGCTCAAATAAAATACGTGAAATTTCACTAATTCGTCTCTTTTCGTCATTCATAAAGAGAGCGTTCTCAACAGTCTTAGTATTAAAGTCAATACCGCCACCAAGGTAACAAATAATATCTTGAGTAGAGCTGTTATCACTCGCACGCTCAGAGTCTAAATATCCTTTATGTATAGAGCAAAAACTTGTACCATCTATCGCTCTATTACGACAGCGCATACCAGTTTGATGTACATATTGACATCTGCTGTCAGATGAACCTTTCTCCTTTTTTGAAATAGCATTAGTTCCAACATCAAAATGACTTAGAAAGAACCTTCTATAAAGTTCATAAGAAAACAGGAGCGTCTTTGGCAAACCGTCTTTATCCAGCCGCAAACCATCAAAGTATTGTTCTATGCGTTCATCAATAGTAATCGTAGTACTAATCACAGTGCCCGGACGTAAACATTCTCGATAGATGTTAAGCTCATTGCCCTGATAGTAGGCTTCCTCGTCCGAGATCTTCCCGAGTCTCTTCTTATGTCGACCGTAATCATCCTTTGAGAACTTATCATATTTCTTAACGAGTACAAGATCATCCGTAGAGAGCGGCTCGGAATCTGATACAGATAAGTATTTAAGGATATCGTTTACAGCACTATTTTTATCTTTATTGAGCTGCTCTACCCAAAATGCTTTCTGTTGGATACCCACATCCGCTCTTTTTAGATTTTTTAGAGCATCTCCCTCATTGTAAAGTCTCTCATAGACCTGTCGATCACGTGCAATGAGACTGGTAAGGATGGCAGTACGTAACATCCCCTTAATACTCGACCCTGGAACATAAGGGCAGCCATACGCATCCTTAACAAAGCGCCAGATATCAAGGTACTGATATGAGCCACGTCGTGCACGCGCAAGTTTTGCATTAAGTGTGTAGAGTTGTTCCCTTTGAGCTACAGCATCAAGTCCCTTTTTCCTATCCAAATACTCCTGTAGGCCCGTCCTGGAGTCATTCTTAAGGAACTCGCAATAGTCATTCAGCTGATCGGGATCAAGCTCACCCACAAAGTTGGGAACATCGAGAATTGCAATCGTTCTCTGCTTCGTAAGAAAGTAGTCTTTCTTCCCATACTTCCCACCATCCCCGATGTGCACAGGCCCCTCGGCTGTAAGTGTAAGTTTATATTTCTTACTAGACATCCGTATCAAACCTCCATCCACATCGCACGGGCATAGCGCAAAACGGAATGGGCGCCAGGAGTTACGTTCACATCAAACACATCACCCGAAAACGTATGAGTAAATACCGATCCAGCAGCGAACAAATAGAGGTCTCGTTTCTTCTGAGGTGTCGTGTGATGGGTTGTCGACTGCACGAAGCCGCCCCTACGGACGAGCTTGTAGTGGGAGCCTGCAAGCAGCGCATCGCTGAGCTCGGCCTGTGTGGGGGTAGCCGTGGAGAGCAGAAGGTGCCTCGGGCTGCTCGCTGCCTTTGCAGATGAGAGTCCTTTGAGGTTTAGTGGTTCGATGGAGAACTCAAAGCGCCCAAATCCGCTCGATCGCTTACCACCTATGCCAGAGTAGCCCAACTGCAGGAGTAGGTCCTCCAGTCCGGTAAAGGAACCTCTCAGTACAACGTAGACTCCGGTGTCGGGTTTGAAGGAGAAGCTACCTACATGGTAGGGTTCCGCATCCTTCAAGTGCTCACGCGTAAGGTTCACCTTGGTCTGCACGTCTAAGACGCCCACATCAAATCGATTGTTTTCCTCCACAGAATCCAAGCTACCCGCAAGATAATCCCCCAACTTGTCCGCCGGGATATAGTTAAGCTTCTTGGCTGCCTTGCGTGCCCGAGAGTCACTGGCCTCTGGCCTCTTTGCAGGCCTCATCATGGGCTTTGGAAGATACAGCATATCTCCCACATAGGGAAAAGCATCGCTGAACGCAATGTCACCACATTGCACCGCAGTGAGCAGCTCTTGGGCACATCCCAACCTAAGGGCCTCCAGATAAAGAGCACTGAAAAATGTTGCGGCATCGAAGGTATAACCACTGCCAGAGAGCCTACCCTCCCCAAAGTGCACGGGTCCCAAGAAGGACAACTTGACGATTCTCTCGTCCATGAAGCTACCTCAATTCTGGGATATTCGTATTTTTGTCCCCTGTAACGACCTCGGCGCGAAGGTCTCTAAATGTCACGCGTCCGTTGCCGCGTGACCCTCCCCCTCCCAGATAGTCGTTCTCAATGAGACTGAGCCCGGCACGGATGTTGGCAAAGTCCCCCTCTATCTGCTCCGCATCCTCCACGTTGTAGATGATCTCCATCCCAAACTGGGCACCGCGCACCACACGCTCAATCTGACGAGGGTTCGCTATGGAAGTGAGACGGTCTATGGTGTTCTCGAACTTGTTCTCGAAGATCTGGGGCAGCTCCTCCTTGTTCTTGAGGAAGCAGTCAGAGAACTGCAGACGTGACATCTGCATCCCGGTACCTGCGGCATCACTTTCCTTAGAACTCGAGCCAAACAGACGGAGCAACTCGAAGCAATCGCCCTCGAACCCCTTCGTACCCGCTGCAGGCACCGTACCTTTATCGCGGGCCAAAAGCGAGCGCATCTTACCCTTAAGCGTAGAACCAGGAATAATGGGTAACCGTGTAAGAGGGTCACGTACTACAGGAGAGTCAATGGCACCAATGGCACTGAATGAGTCGTCTCCGCCAATGTGCATACCGGTCTTTATCACAATAGTTCCAGTAATTTTAATTTTGGTATAAGCCATGACTACTTGTCCTTTCCACCAAAGAACTTAAAATATGCCACCAAACTCTCTGCATAACGGCAATATAGTAAGAACTGCTCATAGGTCTTTATTTGACTCACAGCCTCCATCAGGTACGTTGAGTCAATAAACTGTTTCACAGTCCACTCTCTACCAGATTCATACGCCATCTTGACCTGTAAATACTGTATGTCCGACTGATGATCCTTGAAGTCGGATGGCTCGTTGATCTTGGTATAGACGTTCATAATGAGGCCATAGATACTGCGAAGTTTTGTAGTAGTCAGACCACCAAACAACTTACCATAATTGTCCTTTGACTTTTCAACGTAGCTTTTTGCTTTGTCAGCATAGTTTGTTTCGTTCAGCGTAATACCGTTCCCAAAGCTAAATGACACAGCCGTATTATCTTGTGGCATCTCTATCCCTTCTCTCTAACACTGTACACATACCATTCAAGTGCTGTAATAAGAGCTGTTCGCTCATGTGCATCAGTAGCCCAATCGTAGAGCCGCACACTCGATGTGTCTGTGCCTTCTTTCTCATTTTCAAAACTTCTCGCCAAGAGATACGCTAAACGTGGTAAGAATATTTGATCTTGTCCGCCTCGAAGGAGAGATACCAGTCTATAAATAAATGCTGTACCTCTCTCGTTTTTATCGAATATTTTGCATATCTCTTCAAATTTTGGAATAACCAAATTTTCGAAATCGTTCCAATTAAATACTGTCCGATCAGACCACAGCGCAATAGCGTTCTTAGTCTTTCCATCGTCTGTCGTATACCCTTTCGCAGCGTCCTCAAGCTCGCCGGTCTTCGCAGCCATGCTTGCAATGGGGTATTTCTCACCAAACATGCCTATGCCAGCGCTTATTGTAATGGAATCGTTCTCCGTGAAGGCAAGAAACTCCCTGCGAATATCTCTGGCAGCATGGATAATGTCATTCCAATTTCCTATTAGAAAAAGGTCATCCCCACCCGAATAGATGATCTGTGCTTGATAGTGTCCATCCTCAAGAATCCCGTTGATACGATACTTGAAAAAGTAGGAGAGTGCTCTGCTCAGCGTTGACGTACGGCTGATGGATGCTTTCTCGACTGGGATGCCGCTCGCAAACACCGTACCAAGGTTATCAACGTCAGCTCGAAGCACTCCCAGCCGCCTGATGCCGTGATCCTCCTCGAGCGTAGACCCCTGGCTCGCGTAAGCAGAGATGCCAGCCTCACCCGTGTCAACCGTATAATCCCCCATCCAGAGATGCGTCGATAGCTTGACACCCATATCCCAACTGTTCTTTGTATAGATGCGTACAAACGCGGGTCTAGCAGCAAGGTACTCGTCCCTCGAGTACATCACGAGTTGTTTATCAAAGGGAAGCGCAAGCCCAATGCGTCCAAACGAAGCGGCGTCCTCATCCTTGGGTGTTTCAACGACCACGAACACATCCTTATGGATGAGGCTTGCTGAAATCTTGCCAAGAGAGGCGCAGAGTGGGCAGAGGTTATTCTCGTTGATGTCGGCGTCCGACCGATGGCATTCCTCACACTCTCTGCTATGATCGTATTCTCCAACGCCACCAAAGTTGAGTTCCTTAATGGTATGTGCGTCATAGCGCGAAGCCTTGGCAGCCGAAAGAACCTCCGAGAGTTCTTGATACAACTTGGAGTAGCGCTGCTTATCTTCGCCCTTGTTCGCGAGGTCGTTGGCACTGCATTCCACCAAAGAAGTCGCTAGGTACAGGTCGATCCCATAATGCTTAATAAACCATTTTTGTAGTTCGTCGCAGAAATCCTCAAAGATAGCTTTCGTTTGTCGTGTATTGGGGAGCAAAAGATAAGCGTGTCCACCACCGGTATAGAGAAGGTTCGCACGGCTCAGCTCCAAGCGCTCGAGCAGTTCATCCGAAACATGTTCCAACATGAGTTCCAAATACAAACTGCGTGCCCTAAGCTGCTTAAGAGCGCCAGATCCACTGATGTTATAAATGAAACTCTGAATACCACTCATATCCCATGAGCACAGCAGGAACATGGGCTTCTCGTAGAACCGAGATGACTTCTGCCTATCAAAGAGGGCCTCCCGATAGTTTGATATCCCATGATCAGAGAGGTACTCATAAATACACGCTGCAATGGCAGCTGTTGTCTTTGCATGATCAAAAAGAGATACGTCAATAAGTTCTGAGCGATTGGTAGATGAAGGAATCTTATCCGTAGTTGCTTCAAGAAGATTTAAGAGAGAATTAAGGTCAGACTGGCGAAGTCCCATTTCTATCAAACCTTTATGAATGCGTTCTCTGATCGTGTTGTAGTCTTCATGTTCAATAGTAGCATCGCCATGACGACCGTTAATAATATTAAAAATTTTGCGTAACTTAGCGTTTCGGTCAAAGTAGGCAGCTTGTTCATCGCCCTCACTCTTTCTATCCATACCTGCCGAGATGTTGTCGGCAAAATACGTAATGAAGGCTAGTGAACTATCGTCAAGACAAGATGCGGATCTTATTTCTTCGGCATGGTGATACCTAATCTGCTCAACAATCTTTCGGCCACACTCTCCTCCAAAATCAGAATTCTGAGCAGCGAGCTCCTCTATAAACTTTGCCCCAAGATTGGAGTGTGTTCCTCTAACTGAAATACCGCGATAAACGACCTTTCCGATATCATGCAGAAGCGATCCAAAGGTCAAAGCTAACTTATCCTCTTCCAATATTTCCTCCTTTCCAATTACTTACTACACAAGCAGTCTAATCTTATACGCACTTCATACCGCCCATTCCCATTGCAGTCTTAATGCCTATTCCTGCATACTCACCAAAGTTCAAAAGCATTCTCACAAGACCAACTATAGGTTGCGGTCCTTGACAACTTAAAGTAAGAGACCCCATAAAAGCTGGAATTTTATGAGTCCCCGAAACATGAGAGAAATACTGAGAATGCAATCGATATGACAAGATTTTTATATTTTGCTCCATATATTGTAGCGTTTCTTCATCTATCTCTCCACTGTCACCATAGAGAGCATCGTAATGCATTAAAAGATTCTGCAAAATAAGTCGCACACTGGGCATAAAGACATAGGAACCACTACTCTTAAAAGAAGTCGGCGTAAGAAAGGTAAGGGAACTCTTCTTCTGGTTATCATCTCGTATTCGATCGGTTAAACACTTAAGCTCAATGGTCTCAATTATTTTTTTCTTCACCTTAAGAGAAAGATTGCTTCTTCTGACCAAAATACTATCGATTTCTTGCATAGGTCTAATTATCTGATTGGAGGCTTCATCTGTAAGTGTATTGATACGCCAAATACACTCTTGATTTTCTTTATCCACCCAACAGTATTGGCTGTACGGGTTAAATGAGTGATTATGTAGCTGCTCTACATAGGCTGCATCTAAATGTTCCATAAGTACGCCTTGAAGATATGGCCCAATGGTACTTATTTGTGTAAGAGGTACGCTTTGTTCTGTAGGCATATCAAACACAACACTAAGTTTAGTCAAATGTTGCATACTTTCTCTTTTCTACTCAAGATATACAGTCACCAATAGGATTACTATTAATAACCAAACAACAACTTATCTAAAACTCGCTGCCAAAGCTGAACTTCGTTCCTCAACAACCGATCCAAGCAGTGAAAATTCTGACCTGCTACAATTGTTTTTTTTTGCAAATAGAGTAAGTTTCTTGGTAGCTTCAGTCACTTTGCGAACGACATCTCTTGCTTCAGACGGTGAAATTCCGCACACCTCCGCAAATTCATGAAGAGCCTGAACTTCTCCCAAACCACTCTCACCAAAAATTGAAGTTACCCGGATACGTGACCTGTCAGGATTTATATTGATATCGAATGCTGGAGAAAGATGCCATCCGCCAGCATAGCGAAGTAAGCCAAGATTTCTGAGATGATCGTCTGTATTGTGCAATGCAACATACAAAGCAACTCGATGAAAGAGTTTATGCAATTCTTCTTTGGGGTTAGCTGCCCATACTGACAACGCTTCTGCTACATCGACGTAATCACAGCGCTCTCCATCTTTTCGACCAATAAGACTCATCGCGCTTAAATACGGAATTCTCGCACCACATAAAGAGGATCCTTCCCTATCAAACCTTTCAAGGACAAGCACCGAGTCATTTCCAAGCTTTACAAGACGAGTAGTTGGAACTTCTATCCCCGAAAAAGAAGCGATATCTAAGGCTGTCTTTTCCCATGCCATCACATCCCACTCATCGTTTGGATGGGAAAACTTAGCCAAAAGAAGCTTACCCTCATCAACAATAGAGGCTTTTGGCCGTGCTCCTCCAAGAGAGCCGGATCCAGCATCAAGAAGCTCCTTGACTTGTTTCCCCTTATCATTCCCCATGGCGACCTCATGGGCTGCTGCCATAAGATGTTTCAGGTTGATTATCGGTGGAACATCTCCTTGGGAAGAAAGAAATTCAGTCGAATCTGAGAATGAATACCGAAGTGCGCCCTGCCGAGTTGCATCATAAACACCAACAAGATAGTCAACTTCATCGAGCGTTCGTGGCACAGAATTATCTTGCATTGCTTCAGCTGCATTTTTTCGTGCAATGAGATGCCGACCCCATCGATCCGGTGCTGAATCGCGCATTACTCCCGGAAGTCCATCGCAATGACGCAAACCTTCGTGGAGAGGAAGTGATGGATCTATTGCATAAGCATTGGGTGTAGAAAGATACGCATCGTCATATGAAAATGTACAGCTTATCTTTCCTCGGCGAAGCATAAATCTACACCGACCAACATATACATCATCAAGAGATACTATCCCGGAGGTATAAACATCAAGAGCTGAAATCATTGTGGCTTCCTTACTCTTTGTGGCAAAGCCTGCTCAGAACGGATTCGACCATAATCCGTCTCGTAAGGATCGGTTGCATCAACAACGTCGTCAAGCGAGAATACCGCGCGGCATACATTAAGAAACGTCGCAAAACTCACCGATGGATCTCCATTTTCAAGTCGCGAAATAGTAGCGCGCGATACGGCGGCTTTATCGGCGAGTTGTTGGGAGGTAATACCGTACAGCTTCCTCCAAGTAGCAATATTCTCGCCAATGCGCCTTGCTGCTATTTTTGTCTGCGCAGGAATAGGTCTGTACACGGTATCCTAACGTCAATAATCTGATACGATATAGCTATTAGTGTAGCATATTTATTTCGTTATGTAGTACGTACATCCGAAAGATCTCAGATCAAAGACTCTCTAATGCCTTTCCAGATGCTCTCATACGCGAGAAAAAACATTCCGCTGTCGGTCTCACCCGCTGTCGACCTCACCCGCTGCCGCTCACCTTATGAGACTATGAGGTATTACTCAAGGGGACCGGTATATCCTCGGATGCCACCAATATTGCGTATTTGCGTATAACCCATCTGCTTGAGTGCCTTCTCGGCACGCGCACTACGGGCTCCGCTTGCACAGTACAGAAAGAGTGGAACCGTGCGGTCCGCAACGACTGAGGATATCCGCTCAATATCGGAAAGAGGAACGTTTACGGCATCTTTTATATGACCAGACACATATTCATCTGCCTCGCGAACGTCCACCAAAACAGCGCCCGAGGTCTCGCGAGCCTCAGCGACACCTTCATTGATATTTGCCCCACCACCAAAGAAAGAAAAGATACTCATAGAATTCCTCGCTTCAAAACGAACCGCAACACACCCATACGGATAACAGGATAAAACATCCTCGCATTCTGAGGTCCCCTAACGTTTTTATCATTTCAACTTGACCCTTACGCAACGTAAGGGATTACTATCCTGTCATGGACCATGGCCATGATTCACACAAAAGATGTTGGAAGCTACAACCGATGTGGAAGTTACAACCGATACCGGAGGTTACAAACGTGGCAGAACAATACTCTGTAGGAGCGCTCGCCAATATGGCAGGAATTTCTGTCCGAACCCTGCACCACTTTGAAGCACAGGGATTGCTGCATCCCAAGCGCCTGGCAAACGGCTACAGGGTCTACGGAACAGCTGAGACAAACCAGCTGCAGCAAATCCTGCTTTATCGCGAGATGGGCGTGTCGCTGTCGGATATTCATCAGATACTTGACAATCCGTCCTTCGATCAAAAAGCCGCTCTCGCCCAACACCTCAAAGAACTGCAAGCGCGCAAAACACACATTGAACGACTTATCAAAAGCGTTGCAAAAACACTTGAGAGCTTAGAAGGAGGTACTCCTATGAGTACGGAGGAAAAGTTTGAAGCATTTAAACAGGACCTTATCGATAAGAATGAGAAGAAATATGGAGCGGAAGTGCGCAAACGTTGGGGAGATACCATCGCTGATGCGTCAAACGAAAAGATGAAGGGACTCACTAAATCCGAATGGCAGCATCGCGACGAAATCGAAAAAGAGTTGAAAGCCGAGCTCATTGCAGCCGTCAAAGAAGGAAACGCAACGGGTACTCATGCTCTGCATGCCGCTCAGCTACACGCTGAATACCTGCGCTTATCTTGGCCCGACGGGCTATACTCCGCAGAAGCGCATCGAGGGCTTGCACACGCCTATCTCGCTGACGACCGATTCAGGTCTTACTACGATGCATGGATTCCCGGAGCCACCGAAGTTCTTGTAGATGCAATCGACCATTTACTGTCTGAGTCCGCTGACTAAACAGCCGAGAAGACCTGCAAAGACAAAGCTTCAGCCAGAAAATTCAGCTGGAAAGCCACACGAATATATGACGAGGTAAAGAAATTGCGTGGTTAGATAATGTACTTTAAGGCTTGTAGGCGATGTACCACAATTATGGGACACCGCCTACAAGTACAAAATAAGAATCAATGGCAAAAACTCATGACATCATAGAGATTTCAACCTACAAGGCACCCGAGCTTTTACTAGAGCTCCCAAGCTTTTTGCTAAAGCGCCCATCCGGAAGATTGTTGCTGTAACTCAGACATATGGCGGAACAGACCACCTTCTTTTGTGCGCAGCTCGGCAGGAGACCCTTCCTCAGCAACTTTACCGTCCGCCAACACCACGATTTTGTCGGCATTTTCAACCGTACGCATGCGGTGAGCAATCACCAGAACCGTCTTGCCGGCAAGCAGTCGGGTGAGGGCCTCTTGTACCTTAGTCTCATTTTCCACGTCCAATGAGGCGGTTGCCTCATCCATAAGCACGATTGGCGCATCCTTTAGGAGCGCTCGGGCAATCGAGATGCGCTGGCGCTCCCCGCCCGAAAGCCTGCTGCCGTTCTCGCCAATCATGGTCTGGTAGCCATCGGCAAGCTTGTTGATAAACTCATCACAGTTGGCAGCACGAGCCGCCGCCAACACCTCTTCATCCGTAGCGTCTTTGCGCCCGATGCGAATATTTGCCATCACGGTATCGTCAAAGAGCGTGACATCCTGAAACACCATGGCATAGTCAGTAAGAAGCACCTCAGGATCAATACCGGCTATATTCACGCCGCCCACGCAAATCGTGCCGGAAGAAGCATCCCAAAGGCGGGCTGCAAGACGTGCGCAGGTGGATTTCCCCGAGCCTGACGGTCCGACAAGAGCCGTCACCTCGCCCTCCTTTGCCGTAAAGCTCACATTGTTGAGTACCGAAGACGGATCTTCTTCCTGGATGTTCTTCTCGCCATGTGCGCTTTTTGCTTTGTATGCAAAACTCACGGAATCAAATACGATATCGTGCCCGTCTGGGGCAAACGTATCCGCTCCTTCAGCAACGGGTTCATCGTAGATAGCCTGCAAACGCTCGGCCGAAACCTCGGAGATAAAGAGCTCCGCGATAAGCGCCAGCGCCTGGTCAAAGGGGGCATATATGCGGCTTACGGTAAGTAAATACATAAAGAAGACCAAAAAGTCAATCTGACCGGCCAGCATGAGGCTGACACCCAAGATAATTGTTGTTGCCACGCCAAGGCGCATGATGACAGAGGCTGCGTTGACTACAAGCCCAACCCTCAGTTCTGCAAAAGCGGTACTTTGTTCGGACGTGTCAATCTTGGCCTCTAGTTCACCAAGGTGGCGCTCAACCTGATTGGTAGCACGAATCTCACGCGCGGTATCGAGCATTTCCTGAATGCCGTCAGATACAATCAAGGCGTCGGCACGAGATCTTCTGGTGCTTTTGGCAAAGACTTTGCGCAGGCCAAAGAGCAAGCCAAACGCTACGGGCACACCCCACATAACCGCAATGCCCATACGCCAGTCAAAAACAATAAGTGCAACGGCTACCACGGCCGTCGAAATATATGAGCCGTATAAATAACCAAGCACATGCGACCACACATGTTCCAAGCGATCAACGTCGCTCATGATGGTTTCGGCAAGATCGGCCAGATCACGACCGGCAAAAAAGGAGAGCGGAAGTTTACGCAGACGTTCGGCCAAACTTATGCGGATTTTTCCAACCTCTCCGTATACGGTGCCGTAGGTATTTTTGTATTGCATCTTATGAGCAACAAACGACACCACCAGAAACACAACGATGCCGCCAACATACGGCAACAATTCCGGGGAGGGAGCACCGCCAAGCAACGTCGCCATCAGTTGTTTCATGAGCATGAATAAAATGCCGATACCCGCAAAATCAATAAAGTTAACGATAACGGTCCAAAACGTGCCCTTCTTAACGTTTGCGACACCTTGGTCGGTAAGAGCAAACTTGCGCTTAAAAGCCTCACCAAACATTTACGCCACCTCCTTTGAAATCTTCCACGAAACAGCCTTCTGATAGTCGGCCCACATGCGCGCATACAGGCCGTCCCTATTCACTAACTCTGCATGGGTACCCTGCTCAACTACCCGTCCTTCATCAAGCACCACGATGTTATCGGCACCTACGACGGTAGAGAGCCGATGCGCAATCATGACTACCGTACGACCCTGCGTAAGCTTGGCAAAAGCCTTCTGAATAAGGGCTTCATTCTCAGGATCGGCAAAAGCCGTTGCCTCATCAAGAACCACAATCGGCGCATCTTTCAAAATGGCGCGGGCAAGAGCAATGCGCTGCTGCTCACCGCCAGAAAGGAAGGTTCCCTGCGTTCCGATAATCGTATCCACGCCGTTCGGCATTTTCTCGATAATGTCACTGCATTGGGCGGCCTCAAGCGCGCGTAAAACTTCCTCGCGCGTTGCTTCGGGACGAGAAGCGCGCACGTTTTCCAAAATCGTTGTCTTAAACAGGCGGTTATTCTGAAACACGAAAGCAACCTGCTCCATGAGGACTTTAGGGTCAATCTCCCGTACGTCAACGCCACCAACCGCTACCGAGCCCGAATCAACATCCCAAAAGCGAGGTATGAGACTTGCGGCCGTAGTTTTGCCACCGCCGGAAGGTCCCACAAGAGCCACGGTAGATCCTGCGGGAACCGTAAACGTCACAGTATCCAGGGCTTTCTTCTCGGCACCTTCATACGTAAAACTCACCGCCTGAAACTCGATACCATTACCTGCGGGTACCTTAGGATTTTTTGGCACGCTCACCTGCGGAGCGGCGAGAATGTCCTCAACGCGCCGCAGTGCGTCTTCTGCCTGCATCATGCCACCAGCGGCAAACATAATCTTTGCCAATGCGGTAGACATGACTGCCGAGAAGATCGCATAAAACGCAAAGTCTGTCACGAGGCGCACAAAATTACCGGACGAAATTGCTCCCGGTACCAAAAAAATTGCGACGGGAATCAAAAACACAAAAGCTGCTTCAGTGAAACTGAGATTGACACTATACGGATTTTCGCAGACCTCACCTTGGTACTGCTCGGCCTTAGTGCTGTATTCGTCAATGGCTTTCTTGAATGCCGTAAAGGTATACACCGTCTGCTGAAATACCTTTACCACGGGGATACCGCGCACGTATTCGGTACTGGCCTTGCCCATTTTGTCGAGCGCCGTCTGATACTCGGTCATATAATTTTTGCCTTTACCGGACATTATCAAGGACATTGACGTTATGGAAATGATTACGATCATGAAACATGCAAGTCCCATGCGCCAATCAAATATAAAGAGAAGAACCAACATTGAGACAAACATCGAGATAGAGCCTGCAATATCTGCAAGGTTATGAGCACACAGCTGCTCAATATTGAGCGTTGCCGCGTCCATGCGACGTCGCAGGATACCTGATGCATGGGTGTCGTAATAGCCCAGAGGTGCTGCCATCAGGCGTTTTGCGCACGCTTTGCGCATGTTGGTCTCAATACGAAATGCCGCAAGATGCGTACACATAAGGCCGCCAAAGTAGATCACTATACCCGCAACGGCAAACCAAAAAGCCATCCACCCGTAGCCTGCGATACTCGTTGCTTCCCCCCATTTTGGTGCAACCGCAATAAGGTCGCGAACAACCAGCCAGATAAAAACATAGGGCATCATGGTAAAAACCATGGAAATGGCCACAAGAACACAGCCGATGATGGTAAGCGGCCGTCGTGTTCCTGCAAAGTCCAAGATGCGAGAGATTATTCCTCGCTTCTTTTTATTGTCTTGCTTTTTCTTATCCACCATACAAGCCTTCTTCCCCAACGCTTCATTTTTAACGAATAATGTTATCTTAGGCTAACTTATAGAAAAAAGTAAGACTGTTATTCAGGCATTCTCACGGGCGCAATTGATTCTTAATTTGATTTCAGAAAAATTTTCTGCTTTGAAGCGGATTTTGATTGAGCATACGATTCATGAGAAGAGACCTCAGATCGGCGGCGTACCATACCTGCCGATGAGACCTCTATCCTATCTACCAGCTACGATGTCGCGTCCTATCCGTCAGAAACAACGCCACGAAGAATCTCTAGACCGTGAAAGACGGGCTCGATAACTGCGGAAATGTTTTCAACTGCAGCTTTGGGGCTGCCCGGCAAGTTGATGATAAGCGTGCGCTTCGCAATACCGGCAACCTCCCGTGACAGACAGGCCTTGAGCGTTATCAGCATCGACGCACTGCGCATGGCCTCAGGGATACCGGGTGTCAGGCGCTCACATACTTCACATGTTGCCTCGGGCGTTATGTCACGTGGCGAGAAGCCTGTCCCGCCCGTCGTCACTACCAGTGCAACGTTGTCGGCAACGGCGGCATGCAAGGCGGCGACAATCTCTGTGTGCTCATCGGGTACCAGCACTACCTGCGCTTCAACCGCAAAGCCCTTCTCGCCCAAAAAGGCAACGAGAGCCGGGCCACTGGCGTCTGCTCGCTCCCCACGTGAAGAGCGGTCGCTCACCGTGATAACGCGTGCCGTAAATGCTTCTTCGTGTGTCGCGACAGCTTTTTGTTGCATCGCAGCAGCTTCTTGGTGTGTCACGGCTACTCCTTTACGATGAGGCCACCCTCACCCAGCACCACAAAATCGCGCTTGGTAAGCTCAATACCGGCAGCGATGCGAGGAAGTACCAAATCAAAGACGGTCGTGGCACTGTACATGACGCAACCGGGAAGGCCGAGGACGGGAATGGCGGAGGCACCCTTGTCGGCAGCATCAAGATATCCCAGACACATCATCGCACCCGGAAGCACCGGGGCGCCGTACGTCACAATCCGCGCGCCGGAGCGTTTAATGGCGCCGGGCGTGTTGTCGTCAGGATCAACGCTCATACCGCCCGTACACGCAATCAGATCGACTCCCAAATCCCGCGCTTCATGAATGGCCGCAACGAGCGCGTCCATATCATCGCCCGGCTTTGCGCAGTGTACCGTCTTAATGCCAAAAGCAGCAAGTTTTTGTTCAACGACCGGCGTGAACTTATCCTCGATAAGCCCTTTCTGTACTTCGGATCCCGTGGCGATAAGAGCCGCGGTCTTTACGCAGAATGGTGCTACCCGCATGAGCGCCCCGCGCTGCGCAACGTCGGCGGCGACTTCCGCGGCCTCCACGACAGACGCATCAACCACCAGAGGAATAACGCGTGTACCGGCAAGCGGGGTACCCTTCTTTACCGCAGTATGACCGCGACGAGTGGCAATCATTACCTCGTCAACCGCATTAACGGCATTGAGACGCTGTGCATCAAGCTCAAAAACACCGTCAACCGCTGCGGTAATGGTGAGTTTTCCTTCATGGGGCTCTTTGGATACCACGCAATTCTCGCCATGGCAAAGTGCCGCCATACGATACGCCGCGTCGTTTTCGTGAAGCTGATCCTTCCCCAGCTCCCACACAAACAGATGCTCTTTACCCATGCTGAGCAGCACGGGAATATCGGCTTCTTCCACTACGTGGCCCTTCTTAAAGCGCACGCCCTTAAAGCGCGTTTTGTCGTCAGCGCCCTCGCCGGGAATGATTTGGGTCATGTCGTGGCACAGCACGTGCCCGACCGCATCTTCCGTTCTAATCTTCCTCATGCCAGAGCTCCTTTGTGTCTAAAACATGAATAATATCTCCGGGTTTGATAGTGCCGCCACGCAAAACCACCGTAAAAATACCGTCGGTGGGCATTACACACGTACCAATGAGTTTTCGAATCTCGCAGTCATGATGACAGGTTTTGCCGATCTGTGTCACCGCGAGAAGAGCCTCTCCTATTGCAAGTACCGTACCAACCGGCAGCTCGCGCAAGTCAATGCCGGAAGTAAGAATATTCTCGGCAAAATCCCCCGGATGCAGCTCTGCGCCCTTCTCGCGCATGGTATCAACGGACTCGTTGCCCAAAAGACTCACCTGACGGTGCCAGTTTCCGGCATGCGCATCGCCCTTGATACCTTCGCCCACACAAACCTCAATGGATTCAACGGGCTCTTTACGTGTGCCCTTTTTCACGCTGATACAGCAGCTGAGCACCGTACCCTCTGCAGCGGATTTCACGTTTTTAAAACTCATTCGCAATCTTCCTCTCGCACAAAATGACCGGATGCTCCGCCGTCTTTCTCAAGTAGGCAAATCCGGCTGACAACCATGTCTCGCTGGTGAGCCTTGCACATATCATATATGGTCAGACAGGCAACGGAAGCCGCCGTGAGGGCTTCCATCTCAACACCCGTCTGTCCCGTACAACGACAAAACGTCTCAACCGCAATGCCGTCTTCTTCAAACGAAAACGAAATATTTACTCCGGTGAGCTGAAGCGGATGGCACATGGGAATGACATCTGAAGTACGCTTCGCCGCCATGATACCGGCCACCTGTGCCACTGCCAAAACGTCACCTTTTTTAATGCCGCCGGTACGCACCAACTCAAGCGTATCGGAGCGCATGAAAATCTTCCCTCCCGCACGCGCCGTACGCACCGTTATATTCTTGGCGGAAACATCCACCATGCGGGCCCGTCCCTCTTCATTAAAATGGGTAAGCGCCATCTTAGCCTCCAATTTCATTCATCGCCCGAAGCGACTTGCTTGCGTGTGTTAAATCGATTGCATGACCTTTAGGTTTTTGAGCAATCCCCCTGCTTAAAACATCCAGGAGTTCCTCACCTGAAAGTCCCCGGAGAGCAATCTCACGGGCTGAATGCAAACAAGGCTTTAACATACCGTCTGCGGTCACGCGGATTCTGTCGCAAGAGCTGCAAAACGTATGCGTCATGGGGCGGATAAGCCCCACCTTCCCCTGCCAACCCGGCGCGCCAAACAGCTCCGCCACACCATCTGAGCCAAGCGGTGTAAGTTCCGGCAGCACATCGAGCACGCAATCGGCACTCACAAAACGCTCGGTCGGCCATCTTGAGCATTCGCCCATACGCATGAGTTCAATAAAACGCACGTCAACGGGCTCATTTTTAGCCATTTCTGCAAGAGGACGAATCTCATCCTCATTCAGGCCGCCCAACAGCACGGCGTTGAACTTTGTATGAGTAAATCCCGCTTCCCGCGCCGCCGCAATACCGGCAAGCGCATCGGCAAGCGTTCCGGTACGACTCAGCCTTGCGTAGCGTTTGGGATCAAGCGTATCAAGCGAGATATTGAGGCGAGAAAGACCGGCCGCCTTCAAATCTTTGGCGAGAGGTGCAAGCAAGGTGGCATTGGTGGTCATAACCACTTCTTCGATGCCGTCTACCGCAGAGATCATACGCGTCAGGTCCACAATGCCTCTACGCACCAAGGGCTCGCCTCCGGTAAGACGAACCTTTTTCACGCCAAGTTGTGCCGCAGCCTCAACAATCATGCGCATCTCTTCAAACGAAAGAATATCTTCATGGCAAAGCATGGGGATACCCTGCGCCGGCATGCAGTAGAGACAGCGACAATTACAGCGGTCCGTAACCGAAAGCCGCAAGTAGCGAATATTTCTTCCCAAATCATCACGCATGTGAAAACTTCTTTTCTTCCGCCGCGCCATACTCTTTTGCACTATCACGAAGAGGCATAACGCACTCAGGGGCAATGTAGAACAAAATCTGTTGAGGTTCACCCAAACTCGCCCAAGACTCTTTAGAACACTCGTAGCGAAGAAGTGCGCCTCCGGGTGTTCGGGCCATCACAATAGTTGAAAACGTATTGTCAATCACACGATCAACCTCACAGGGAATAACATTTTCGTATTCGGAGGTGCAACCAACTACCTTAAAATAATGCGCGCGAATTCCAACATATGTCACACTATCATCCATGGGTAACGCGGTGGTAAGGTTCAATCCCCACTCATCGCAGAAAAGACACTTCTCGCCCACCCTATGAGCGCGGGACACATTCTTACACCCTGAAATACGTGCGGCGGCAAGCGTCACGGGTGTTGAAAAGAGCTCTTTTACCGATACTTTTTTATCGGAGTTTCCCTGGTTGATGACACACACGGAATCACAGAGGCGATATACCTCGTCGCGATTATGGGAAACGTAAATTGTTCCTCCCGGAAACGCGCGCAGCGTATCACTCAGCTCAAGCTCAAGCTGCCAGCGAAGATAACTATCGAGTGCCGAGAAGGGCTCGTCGAGCAAAATGAGATCGGGCTTGCTGGCAAGAATACGCGCCATGGCGCAACGTTGCTGCTGGCCGCCGGAAAGCTCATGAGGACGACGGTCAAGAAGACCATCAAGTTGTACCTTCTTAAGTTGTTCAAGCGCACACGCTTCACGCTCTGCCCGTGTTGCCCCTTGGGCTCCCACCAGCACATTTTGCATCACGCTCATGTGCGGAAAGAGCGCATAGCTCTGAAACAGATACCCAACACGCCGCTCTTGCGGCAGCACGTTGACATGAGTTCCGGAATCAAACAGAACCCGATCGTTGAGAACAATGCGTCCACTGTCAGGCTTCACGATGCCGGCAATGCACTTGAGCGTCATTGATTTACCACAGCCCGAAGGGCCGAGAAGTGCTAAGACCTCATTGCTCTTCTCGACGGCAAACAAAACATGCAGATCAAAGCCACTCAAGTGCTTGGTAATGTCAACGGAAAGCGCCATGATCAAGCCCCCTGAGCTGGAGTTGCCACACGCGTCCGGCGGCTCCCTTTTTCGAAAGCATTAAGGGCGAGAAGAACCACAGCCGAGATGGCGAGGTTGATAAGCACCCACTGCATGGCAGCCGCATCGTCGCTGGTTCTCCACAGCTGGTATACCGTCGTTGACACGGTTGCCGTTTTACCGGGCGTATATCCGCAGATCATTGAAGTGGCACCGTACTCACCCAGCGCACGTGCAAATGCCAGGACGGTTCCTGCCACAACGCCTTTCATGCAGCACGGCATTTTGACATGCCAAAACACCCACGTGTTTGATTTCCCGAGTGTCCGGGCCGCATCGGCAAGCGTTTCGTCAAAGCTCTCAAATGCGCCTCGAGCGGTACGATACATAAGCGGTAAGCTCACCACAACGGTGGCAAAGATTGCCGCATACCATACCATGGTGAGTTTTATGCCAAATACGTCCAGCACCCAAAGGCCAATGGGACGGCGTGGGCCCAAAAGCAAAAGGAGCAGATAGCCCACAACCGTCGGTGGCAGCACCAAAGGCAGCGTCAATATAACGTCCAAAAACCCTTTAACAACCCGAGGCGTTTTGGCAACAAAGTTTGCCAGAGCAATGCCCAACAAAAAGACAAGGGCAGTTGATGCCGCAGCAATCCTCAACGAGTTATACAGCGGATACCAATCCATAAAAAACCAATCCAGAAAGAAACGTGAAAAACCCGAGCAACTATGCCTTTGAAAGTGGAGTAAAGCCGACCTTCTCAAAACATGCACTGGCATCAGAGGTCTTCAGGAACTCAAGGAATTTCTTTGCGAGATCTGCCTGCTTTGCATTTTTGGTAACAGCAGCAGGATACACCACGCGTCCGCACATCTCCTCAGTTGCCTCACCAACCATCTGAAGCTTTGCAGAAGTGGCATCGGTCTTATAGATAACGCCGCAATCAACGGAAGCTTCTTTAACCTGTGTGGTAACTTCCTTGACATTGGTTCCGTATGAGATATGCCCCTCTTTGGCGAGCGCTTCTTCGTCGAGCTTGTAGTACTTCAAAATCTTCTGCGTGTACTGACCAACGGGGACATCTGAGTTACCCATGCCAAGCAAAATCTCACCTGCATCAAGCTTTTGAGCCATGTCGTCAAAACTCTGAACGGCCTTGGGGTTATCCTGAGGAACGCACAGGGTAACCTTATTCTCAAGGATGTCAAAACGAGTATCGGATGCAATGAAGTCCAGATCTTTATCGTGATCTTTCTTGGCGTTTGCATCAAGCTGATTCATCTGCTTCTGGCCGGCAGAAATGAAAACGTCACAGTCAGAGCCCTCTTCTATCTGCGTCTTGAGTGTGCCTGAAGAATCAAAGTTGAAACTGATATCAACGCCTTGATTGTCATTCTTAAAAAGCTCTCCGGCCTCACTCAGACTTTCGGTCAGTGACGCAGCCGCAAAAACAACGAGCGTTTGAGCATCGGTTTTCTTCTCGCCACCGGACGCGTCTTCCTTTTTAGCTCCGTTACCACCACAGGCGGCAAGCCCAAGTGTGGCAACTCCTGCTGCACCGGCAATGAACGAACGACGGGAAACACTGTTTTCGAACTTCATACAAACTCCTTTAAACGAACCTAACCTTATGTGACAGACTCCTCCAACATGCTCCGTTGGAAAAGTCCGATACACCAAACTATCTGCAGGCGAAAAGTACCTCTTCCTGCAGCGTCACACCACGTATTTTATGTTGAAGACGACCTCTTCTGATGCGGCTTCTCCGGGCGGAAATTAGCACGACAACGAATCATCTCGGCTGCGATGGAAATGGCAATTTCCGATGGAGTAACAGCCATAATATCATCTCCGATAGGCATATAAATGGCGTCGGTCCACTCCTTGGAAATACCACGTTCTATCAACGTCTTTCTTGCAAACGCTGACTTTCTTGTGCTGCCAATGCAACCTACATACGCAGGCTTACATGGGTAGAGCTGTTCAAGTACGTCGATGTCAAAGGCGTGGCCGTGTGTTGTTACCACTGCATAATCGCGACGGGTCACCTGCACATGCTCTGAAATATTTTTGAAGTCACCGCAAAAAACCGTCTCAGCGGCAGGGAAATCTTCCTTTACCGCCACGCCCTCGCGGTCGTCAAAAACCACAACCCGAAAGCCTACGCCGGCAAGCACGGGCGTAAGCGCACGACCAACATGCCCTCCTCCAAAAATATATGCTACGGGATCAGGTCCCAGTGGCTCCGTATACGTTGCCGTGGCCTCATTCCACACGGGCATATCGGAAAGAGCGCGAGAATCGTCTTGCGACAGCTCCTCAACAGGAAGTGCCTCGACAACTACATGAGCGGGATCCGCCCACTGTTCAACAACGATAAACGGCTTTTTGGAATCAATCAGGCTCAGCAGGCTGTCTGCAAAAAAATCCTTTTGCGCCGGAGTAACCAGACGCAATGCAATAAGCGCGTCCCCGCCGCATGCCATGCCTGTTTTGGCGTGAGTCATCCATTCGATCTGATCGTGCTCCGTACCGGCCAGTATGTCACGCGAGCGCTGTTGTGCCATCAACTCGATGGAACCGCCGCCGACGGTTCCCAAAAACGTTCCGTCCTGCAAAAGTACCATGCGGGCACCAGCATGCCGTGGCATCGACCCCTTTGTGGAAAGCAGCGTCGAAATCACAAAACTTCGACCCGCTTCAAGCTCCGCCAGAAGACGGTGCACCAAATTCTCATCGCAAAGTGTACCGTGTGAATCCGCCATGTCAGCCCCCGTTCTTACCTGATGAAACGCACGTCTCGGTTTATCTTCTTGTCCCTGTGCAAGCTATTCCTGCGCAAGCTATTCCTGCGCATACTATTCCTGCACAAGCTTAATTCGCTTGGCATCCTGCGCACTTTCCTCATACTCCGTCATACGCCCCACCACACGCGCGGAAGAAACTTGCGCATCGGCGCAAAGTGCAGAAAGAAGCGCATCTGCATCTTTAGGTGCCACGGCAATAAGCAAGCCGCCCGAGGTTTCGGGGCAAAAGAGCACGTCAACTCTTTCACGAGCAATCCCCGTGGCTTCCACGTACTTCTCGGCATAGCGACGATTACGATACATTCCTGCAGGTAAAATCCCAAGACGTGCAAGCTCAAACACATGGGGCGAGAGGAACTCAGGGCCGTCCACGTTAATTTCGGCAGCAAGATCTGCTCCCTGGCACATCTCAAGCAGATGACCCATAAGCGAGAAGCCCGTCACATCCGTTACGGCATGAACCTCATAGTTCACCATAATGTCGCGGGCATACCGGTTAAGCGTCATCATGGAGCACTCGGCGGCATCAACCTCTTCTGCGGTTGCCATATTGGCTTTTACTGCCGTGGTAATCACGCCTACGCCAAGTGCCTTGGTAAGGATGAGCACGTCTCCCGCACAAGCCCCTGAATTGGTGTACATTTTTGATGGATTCACAAAGCCGGAAACCGCCAAGCCGTACTTGGGCTCATTGTCATAAATGCTGTGACCGCCTACGATGTTTGCTCCGGCTTCATACACCTTGTCATAGCCGCCACGCAAGATTTCATGCACCACCTCAGAGGGCATATCTTCAGGCACCGCCATAACGTTAAGCGCAACCTTGGGCTCTCCGCCCATGGCATACACATCGGAAAGCGCATTTGCTGCGGCGATGGCACCATACGTATATGGATCGTCGGCAATGGGCGGAAAGAAATCAATGGTCTCCACCAGTGCAATGTCATCGGTGACCTTATAGACCGCCGCATCGTCCGCCTTATCAAAACCAACCAATAAGTTGGGGTCTTTGCGTACCTTGATATCCGAGAGAAGCTTTGCAAGCTCGCCTGCTCCGACTTTCGCACCGCATCCCGCGCATTCGGCAAGCTTTGTCAGCTTTACATCTTTTGCAGCCATTATCCATTCAGCCTTTCCGTAAAGTGACAGAGAGCCTCAAGTACGCCTCCGCCTATCGCACGAGCCTTATCGGATGCGGAAAAACAATGTCCCACCTTACAGCGAGGATCAATGTCGCCCGATTTCATACCCTTGGTTACCGGCACGCCTTCTTGCAAAAGACCTCGCAGGACACCGTCAATGGTCGCTTTGACCGGAATGCCTGAAACCATGGCCACTATATCGCCGCGCTTAACCACGTCTCCGATTTTTGCCACGGGTTCAAAGATGCCCTCAGCCGGCGACCATAGCACGCGCTCTTTGGTAAAACCACCGATGTTGCCCGGAACACCGGTGTTTGGGATGGGCGTACCGTCATAGATAACCTTTCCCAGATAGTGGCCCCGCTTTGTCTCAATTACCGCATGACAGTCAGACCTCGAATCTGTACCGGCCTTAAACCCCGGTCCCACTCCGATTACGACAGGAGCCATATCCTTGGTGGTACCAATATTGCGCTTTGCGAGAATGGCATCCACCAACACGTCCGGCTTGAGCTCTGAAATACATGCACCTTCAGGGTCAACCAAAACCGCAATGTTCTTCTCGCCCACAATACGAAGCGCGTCCGTAACGTCTTTTGCTCGAACCGCCTTGATACCCTCTACCTGAGCTTCACCCAGGCGAATAGCCTCGGAAAATGCAACGGAGCGACGCACTGCTGTTGGAACCTCCACATCAAGCATCACGATACGTGCACCCGCACGATAAAGCCTGAGCGCAATGCCTGAAGCAAGATCTCCTGCACCTCGTATTACTACCAGCATGTTTTTCCTCTCCTTGCCGAGTTTTACGGCATTGGTATCACTGATCACAACTCAAGTTCATATATACCCACCGGCGCAAAGTTTCCTTGTGCCGCTTTTTCAAACGCCTCTCGTGCCTCTATCGGCATAGCCCACGCCAATCCACAATCCGCCTTAATTGCAACGGGAGTTGGAATGAGACGGCCTGGTATCTCTTGTTCTTTGCAGACGCGCTCACATTCGAGCGCCTCATGCGTGGAATCAAACGCCACCACCGCCCGCAGATGCCGCCCGCGTACCTGATGTATATGTCCGCGCTGATCCGGCCCATACATCTCAACGCATCTCCTTGGCAAGCTCAAAAAGTGCCGAAAGCGCAGTATTTGTCTCGGCCTCTGTCGTATAAAAACCAAACGAGAAGCGCACGGCACCCGTCTCTTGCGTGCCAAGTGCCCGGTGCATACGCGGCGCACAATGCGCGCCTGCGCGAACCGCAATACCGTAGTTCATGTCCAAGGTCTCCGCCAACTCAGACGAAGTCCATCCCGCCAGATTGAGTGTCACAACGGGAGCGTGGTCATAACTTGGTTTAGAACCGTCAAGAACCGCAAGGTCATCAGGGTAGTCGCCATAGAGCACCACTCCGGGAATACGGCGAACCTGCGCAACAAAGCGCTTGGTTAACGACAGGTCATGAGCGTGGATGGTATCTACTCCTTGTTCGGTGATGAAGGCAACCGCTGCAGACAGACCGGCTATGCCGTGTCCGTTGAGTGTTCCTGCCTCAAGATGTTCGGGATAGCGCTCAGGCATACCTTCCTCAAAGGAGAGCACTCCCGTACCGCCTTGAACTACCGCCTCAAGGTCAACGTGTGGACCTACGAGAAGAGCGCCCGTTCCCTGGGGTCCCATCAGTGCCTTGTGTCCGGTACATGCCAAAAGATCAAGGCCAAGGCCATCGAAATCAATCCGGAAAGATCCCGCCGTTTGCGCAGCGTCTACCAAGAGCAGCGCACCAGCCGCATGAGCAATGGCAACTGCACGCATAAGGTCGCAGACGTTACCGGTAAGATTTGAGGCATGCGTCACCACCACAAGCTTTGTGCCAAAAGTCACCAGCCGCTCAAACGCATCCCAGTCAAGACGGCCCTTCCTGTCTGCGGGTACAAAATCAACGTTTACGCCGTACTTCTCGCGAAGACGATAGAGCGGACGCAAAACGGAATTGTGGTCCCAATCGGTTGCCACCACGTGATCGCCGGATCTCACAATGCCGAGAATTGCCTTATTCAGAGCATCCGTTGCATTTGCGGTAAACACCACGCGTTCCGGATGAGAAAACCCCAAAAGCGAGGCAAGGCGTTCACGCGCCACCATGACTGCGCGGGCCGCATCAAGTTCGGCAACCGCAGCTCCGCGACCGGTGCTTCCAAGCGAGCAAAGTGCGCGAGAAACGGCATCCACCACACAGGGAGGACGCATATATGATGTGGCGGCGCAATTGAGATATATCATTCGAACGCCTTACAGCACCATTGCACCCGGCTGCTTTGAGATGATCTCGGCAATGGCGTAGAGGTTGGTAACTTCGCCCACCGCCAGCTTGTCTTTAATGCCATAAAAATCAAGACAGGTACCGCAGGTCAAAATCTTGGTGCCGCGCGCCTCAAGCTCTTTGATATCCTCAAGCGACTCCGAATCCTCGCACGTCAGATGAGCACCGCCGTTGTAAAACAGCATGGTCTCAGGAACGCTCTCTTGGTGCGCAAGAGCGTAGATGAGGCCTTTCATTAAAATATGCCCAAGCTCATCATCACCGCGACCCATAAACTCAGCATCAACCGCAACGACCGTAGCGGAACGTTCGGGAATATTGCAAAAGAGAGACGCTTCGGTCGCCGCGGACGCACTTGCCGCAACTGCTTCGCGCGGGGCAAAGGTCATGACGGTGTCTTCGCCGTCTTTTGTCGTAGTAAGCTCACAGTTCTTCTCGTCAGCTAAGCGCGTAAGGTTACCGAGAGCAACAACGTCGTTTATAACCACTTCAAGCGCTTCTCCCTGCGCCAGTTTTGGCAACGCTTCAAGCGTCAGAATAACCGGCTTGGGACACGTTAGGTTGCGCGCATCAATTTTCATTGCAATCTCCCTCTTAAAATTGCACATCCCACCTACGTATAACGGGCAATGTGAATGTTTTTTGCAATAAAATAAGTATATCGCTAATAAAAAACTTTTAGTTAGGCAACCACATGAACTGTTATGAAGTGCTGGGCGTTTTACCGGGAGTTACCTCAGTTGTCGGCAGTGGAGGCAAGACCACACTGCTCTCAAAACTTTCCCAAGAAGTTCGGGGAACGGTCGTTTTGACCACGTCAACGCACATCCTTCCGTTCCCAAATATGCCTCTTTTGGAAAACCCCACGCTCTCCGAGGTGAAAGACGCTTTAACAACACACCGCGTCATCTGTGTCGGAGCCTTTTCAGGCGAGAAGCACAAGTTGGGACCCTCGGCACTTTGCGCCCAAGAGCTGGCGTCGGTTGCCGACTATGTATTTGTGGAAGCTGATGGATCAAAACGGCTACCCCTGAAGGCTCACGCCCCACATGAGCCCGTCATTCCCGAAGGCAGCCGGCGCACCATCCAAGTCGTCGGACTTTCCGGCTTTGGGCTGCCCGTTAACCAAACCGTCCACCGCAGTGAGATTTTCTGCGACCGCGCAGGCTGCTCGCCATACGATCTCGCTACACCGGAGCGCATTGCTATGGTCATTGCAAAAGAACACGCTTCAGAAGTCGTACGAGCGGATGTTATTCTCGTCAACCAAGCCAAAAGCGAGAAAGACCTCGCTCTGGCAAGAGACTTTACAAAGGAGCTCCGTTTGCGGGGTAACAACACGCCCGTTGTTGCAGGCTCACTTTTTAATTCGACTTTTGCGGAAATGCGTGATAGGTGATAACTACCGGCGCGTCTTCGTTGTACTTCTCGCCCACCGAAAACTTTTTATCGCCGTCAATGGTGATCTCTTTGACCTGGTTCTCGTGATTGAGCAGGCCAATCTTGAGGTCCTCGTCCTTTTTGGTTGTGATGTTTGTAAAGCCCGCATGCTCAAACTTCTTTTGAGCTTCCTCATAGTCATACTCAGAGACGTCCTTGCTGGCGAGAGGAACCTCTACCTTCACCGGCTCTTTTTTGACAGTCTCGGTTTGGGTGGGCTGTACGGATTGCGCCTGTTGGTTTGATGTCCACGGATGAAACGCTATGAGTATCACGCACACCACAAGCGCAACGATTGCGGTTACTGCAACAATAAACAGCTGGTTATTGGTGGTTTTCTTGACCGCTTCCGCTGCGATTTCTTGCTTGCTCTGTATGGGGCCTGACGATTTTGCAGCGGGATGAG
>ERZ772956.568-NODE-568-length-27390-cov-4.242693_pt1 | contig 27390 bp, 31 predicted proteins | sample MGYA00580683_ERZ772956 | MGnify/ENA primary metagenome ERZ772956 (study PRJEB29015, sample SAMEA2738077) | human oral metagenome | biome: human oral; feature: human-associated habitat; material: saliva | place: China | collected 2212 ... | reverse complement strand
CCTGCAAAACATAGCTCGATTTTGCAGGATGAGAGCTAAAATTTATTTTATTATATGAAATTTTATGAATTTGCAAAATTATAAAATTTTCAGAATGCATCCAAGATTTACTTTGAAATTTTCTCAACAAAAACATAAAAAAATTTGATTTTTTGAGTATTTTTCGATAAAATCGTACTATAAATTTTGCATTATGGAAATAGAAAAATTGGACTACACGCAGGCGGACATTCTTGCGCACGAACTCATCGAGATTGCACAGAGTTATATCAAAACGCAAACCCCCGAAGAAGTTGAAAAAATTATTTGGGAGACATATATTTTTGCGCGCGAGGCTCACGGAACGCAAATTCGAAAAAGTGGTGAGCCGTACATCACACATCCACTCGAAGCGTCCAAGATTTTGACGATTTTGAAGCCTGATTTGATCTCGATTCAGGCGTGTATTTTGCATGATGTAATTGAAGATACAGAACGAACAGAAGATGATATTCGCGAAAAATTTGGTGATGATGTCGCCAAGATTTGTCAGGGTGTTTCCAAACTGTCCACGATTCGATATCAAGGCGAGGAACGAAGTATTGAAAGCCTTCGAAAAATGTTGCTTGCGATGACCAATGATTTGCGTGTGATTATTGTCAAATTGGCGGATCGCTTGCACAATATGCGTACGTTGCATTTTCATCCGAAGCCTGAAAAACGCGAACGAATCGCACTTGAAACAATCAACATTTATGCACCGATTGCCGATCGTCTCGGTATTTTCCGATTCAAAGAAGAACTTGAAACCGAGTGTTTTAAAATTTTGCATCCAAAAGAATACAAATATATCACGAACGAACTTGCCAAGCTTGAAAAAGAGCAGGATTTTTTCCTTTCCAAAACACAGGAAATGATTCAAAATATTTTGGGAAATAATGTTGGCGTAAAAAATATTAGTTATCGCGTTAAATCACCGTATTCGATTTTTAAAAAGATTTCTCGAAAATCTATCGAATACAATGATGTTCATGATTTGTATGATCTTTTTGCGGTGCGAATTATCACGGACAACATTCGTCATTGTTACGAGATTTTGGGGATTTTGCATAATGCGTTTATTCCGATGCCAAAGCGCTTTAAGGATTATATCGCGCTTCCAAAAGAAAATGGCTATCAGTCGCTCCATACGACGGTGGTGGGACTTTTTCCAGAACTTCGTTCGCAGCCGACAGAGATTCAGATTCGAACCGAGGCAATGCACGAACATGCGGAACATGGTGTGGCGGCGCACTTTACCTATTCAGAAACCGGAAAATCGGGAATGTCGAAGGATAGTTATTGGGTAGAAACGATCAAAGATATTCTCGATGATGGAAAAGATGGTGGCGAATTCATGAGCGATATGTCGGTGAATGTTTTTGCGGATCAGATTTTTGTGTTTACGCCAAAAGGTGATATTATCACGCTTCCGCGTGGTGCGACGCCAGTGGATTTTGCGTATCATATTCACTCAGATATCGGAAATACGATTGCTGTCGCAAAAGTGAACGGAAAAGTTGTTCCGCTTGATTATCAGCTTCATAATGGCGAAAGTATCAGTATTGTTCGCGACAAAAATAATAAACCAAAACCGATTTGGCTTTCGTTCGTGGCGACGAGCAAGGCGCGCGAGTATATTCGCCAATATATCAATCGTGAGGAACGCGAGTTTTTCATCACTAAAGGGCGCGACATTCTCAATGCATATTTGGAAAAAAATTATGGAAAAGGTCTTGATAAAGAGCTTTCTATTCTCAAAAATGTGGACGGTGCAGTGCTCGACACCAAGCAAAAAGAAGATATTCTTGTGCAAATTGGAAACCTCTCTCGTAAGCCATCGAGCGTTCTAAAAGTCATCAGCGATCAGATAATTTCGGAAGTGTTGGGCGAAAAAATTTCTGAAACGCCTGAAAAAAAGGAAAAAACTGAAAAAAAACCCGAAAATTTTTCAGAAAATTCTACGGAAATCCTGATTGGAAAAGAGAAAAATATTCCTCACAAAATCGCACAATGTTGTCATCCAACGCCTGAAACCAAAAAAATTATTGGTGCGATTGGACAGGGAACAGTGACGATTCACGCGCTTGATTGTCCGAATGTTGAAAAAATCGATTTGGATCGTCGAATTCCAGCGCAATGGGCCAATCAGCCACTTGAAAAAGATAAAATTACGATTGTGATGGAAGTGATTTTCAAGGACAAGCGTGGTATCTTGATGCGCCTTACCGAACATTTTTACAATTTCAATATTAATGTGCTGGACTTTAAAATTGAACCGATGGGTGGCGGACTTGTGAAAGATATTTTCACGCTCGAAACGGAAAATGACGACTATTATATTTTTGAACGATTGGAGCAGCGTCTCAAATTTGATATTCCAGAAATTACAGAAATGAATCTTTTATCGCTCAAATAAAATCCTACAAATTGTAGGATTTTATATTTGAAATTTTTACATTCCGCGAAGTTTATAACCCGCGTCAGCAATTGTCTGGATGATTGATTCTTGAATATTTTTGGCTTCTTCATCAGAAATCGTTGAATCTGGGCTTTGCACCACGAAAGAAAAATTCACGCTGCGCATATTTTCACCAATTTTTTCCGAGTCTTCAAAAATATCGTCCACTACCACGCGAGAAATCCATGGATGTACGGCCTCGATTTTGTGCGCTACAGAGCCAATTTCTGTATGTTTTGGAAGCAAGAAATTCAGTTCGCGTGTAATCGGTTGGTACACAGAAATTGGTTTGAGATGCTTTTCAGTATTTTTTTCAAGTTGAAAAATGGCTTCAAAATCAATTTCAAAATAAATCGTTGAGTCAGGAATTTCAAAATTTTCCACAACTTGCGGATGAATTTTTCCAAATTTTGCGAGCAAAATTCCATCGTGAGAATATTCACCGCAAACGCCTGGGTGCAAAAACGGAGCGAGAGAAGCGCCTTGTGAAACCGCTGGAATAAATCCAAAAAGTTCTACAAAGAGCGCATCAAGCAAATTTCGAAGCGACGCGATCGTTTCGGAAGTTGTTGAGCCCGCAATTTTTGTTCGTTCTGGGAAAGGTAAATTTTCTTGACCAGCCAGCAGTTTTTCAATTTTGCTATCGCGTTCGAGATTTTTGGCATAAATTTTCCCAATTTCAAAAAATTTGAGATTATCTTGATGGCGAAGGTTTTCCGCAATATTGATGAAAAGTCGCGGTGCGAGGCTCGTGCGCATATGCGTGAAATCCTCAGTATATGTGTTCTGAATCGCAATGAGCTGATCGTGATTTTCTGATAAAATCTTTTTTTCAAGCCCCAAATTTGTGAACGAATAATTATAAACTTCATTCCAACCGCGTGCTGAGAAAAAACTCAAAATGCGATTGGTAAGCGAAATTTCAAAATTTTTGGCCTGAATGGAAAAATCGCCAGAAAGCGCTATGGCTGGAATATTTTCATATCCATAAATGCGCAAAATTTCTTCCACAATATCTTCAGGAATATTGATATCCTTACTTGCGCGCCAAGACGGAACATGAACAGAAAAATTTTCTTCTGTGATATCCGAAATCACAAAACCGAGCTTTTGTAAAATATGGAAAATTTTTTCTTGAGGAATTTTGATGCCAGATTTTTGTTCTACAAGCGCAAAAGGCACGAGAATATCAATTTCTCGCACAGAATCGGTATTGATTCCAGAAAATTGTCCTTTGATTTCAGGATTTTTACCAAGAAATTCAAGATATTCAAGTACGCGAGGAAATGGCTTGAGTGCGAGCGTCGGATCAAGCGATTTTTCGTAACGAGTTGAGGCGTCTGTACGAATAGAGTGACGCTGAGCTGTGAGTCGAACACTCGTTGCGTCAAAAGTCGCAGATTCCCAGAAAACGCGAGTAGTTGCCTCAGAAACTGCAGAATTTTTCCCACCAATCACTCCAGCGATTGCAATGGGACCACTTTCGTCAGCAATTACCAAATCTTTGTCAGTTAATTCGTATGTTTCATCATTGAGTGCTTCGATTTTTTCGCCATTTTTCGCCATACGAACAGAAATTTTTCCAACGATTTTATCAGCATCAAATGCGTGCATCGGCTGACCATATTCGGTCAAAATCATATTCGTGATATCCACGAGGTCAAGTTTTGGATTAAGTCCCGCGCGTTCCATCATCATCCGAATCGCGAGTGGAGATTTTTCTGCCGTGAGATTATCCGTTTCAAGAAGCGTATAAGCAAGACATTTGTCCGATTCTATTGCGACATCAAGCATTTTGTTTGAAAGTTGTGTTGGCGTCGCTTCGAGTGGAAGTGGATTGGTAAAATTTTCATCAAAAATTGTCGCCCATTCGCGCGCATTTCCGGTCACAGAAAACAAATCTGGACGATTGGTAATAAATTTGTTATCAATTTCAAAAGTCGTATCACGAAGCGGAATTTGTACAATTTTGCCGCTAATTCCAGGAAAATCGATCGAAAGATCAAAAACTGACTTTCCGACCATTGTTTCCAAAAATTTTTCATCCCAGATTTCTTCCAGAATCATAATTCCGGCAGCAACCTCGCTCACAAGCCCAATTTCGTTGTCACCACAAATCATCCCACGAGAAATCATTCCCGCCATTTTTCGCTCACCAATCACAAAATCTTCGCCCAAAACCGCGCCAACCGTCGCAACAGGAACATATTTGGCATTGACAATATTTTCTGCGCCTGTCAAAATCGTCTCTTCTCCGAGTTTTTCACCTAAAAATACTCTCACAATCGAAAGTTTTTTCGAATCAGGATGTTTTTCGCACGAAAGCACCTTACCAATCACGATTTTATCCAAATCGTGCGTCAAAATATCATCAATTTCTGCCGTGTGAATCGAATACAAATGCGCGAGTTCTGTGATGCTTTTTTCCTTTAAAATAGATTCTAGTGGAGTATACACAGAAATCCAAGAAAGTGGAGTTTTCATGAGAATTTTTTAGAAAATAAAAATTTGAAGTCAATTCTGCCAAAATTGAAAAAATTTTCTGCTAGAATTTTTCAAAAATCCCTTGTATAATAAGAAAAAAAACGATTTTTTCAAATTTTTTTTGAAAATTTTCTGTATTTTTTGGAAACAAAAAAAGAAAAAGAAAAACCGCAAAAAGTTTGTATTTTTTGAGAAAATCAGTTATAATAATGAAAATTCAAATTCTTTCTTATGAAAAAATATTTTTATAGTGCCTTGGCATTTTTGTCAATTTTCGCCTCCAAATCAGCCTTTGCGCAATCTGAAACCGCAGCCACGATCAATAATACTCAAGAATCTATTCTTGGAATCAACGATGGCGATTTGCGCGCCGGAAATGTCAATATTGACTCGATTCCTGTCGTAATTGCGACGGTAACAGAAGTTATCATCGCTGTTGCGGGCACAATTTCGATTTTTATGTTGATTTTTTATGCGGTACAAATGCAGCTTAATTCAGGGATTACTGGCGATAGTACAGGTGTAGAAAAATCCAAAAAAGGAATGATTGCTTCGGGTGTTGGTTTTGTGATTTCTATTTCTGCGTGGTTCGTGGTAGCGCGAATTATTGACCTTCTTAATATTGCTATATAATATGTTTTCCTGGGTACTTTCAAACAAAAAAAATCGCGGACCGATGTGGTATATTATCGCGATGATCGTGATTGGTTCGTTGTTTCTTTTTGGTATCGTCACGCAACTTTATGTCCTCTCAGTGGTGGTAATTCTTTTTGCGGGAACTTTTTTGTTGATTGAAAATAATTCGTCGCCCATTACAGAAATTGAAATTTCCGAAAAAGGCCTCAAAGTTGGTGAAAATAATTATTTGTGGGATGATTTTGTAACTTTTCAAATGGTGGCGGCTGGTGGTTCGCCCGTTTTCTTGCGATTTATCCCCAAAAAACGAATTTCGACTGTGCTCGATATTCCGCTCAACCCCGAGATTGATCCAGATCTCATCAAAAATTTTCTGCTCGCTTTTTTCCCAGAATGAAAAAATGTCGAAATTTCCAATTCTGACGCGCTCATTTATATATCAAAAATTTAAAATCTTCCGTGGGAGGATTTTTTATTTTCTAATTTTTTAAAATTTCAAAAAATTGTGGTACGCGAAATCCGAAAAAATCGCTTTACTTTTCGAGAAATTTTCATATTATTGTGCGGAAATAAAAATTTTTTATGACGTATAATTCAAGTAATATTCAGGTTTTGGAAGGGCTTGAGCCCGTGCGAAAACGACCTGGAATGTATATTGGTTCGACCGATGAACGCGGTTTGCATCATCTTGTTTGGGAAATTGTCGACAACTCGATTGATGAAGCAATGGCTGGGCACGCGAGCCATATTATTGTGACGATGCACGCGGATGGTTCTGTTTCTGTGGAAGATGATGGGCGCGGAATTCCTGTTGATATTCATCCAAAAACTGGAAAATCAGCATTAGAAACAGTAATGACAGTGCTTCATGCGGGTGGAAAATTCGGTGGAGATGAATCGGGGTATAAGGTTTCTGGTGGGCTTCATGGTGTGGGTGCCTCTGTAGTGAATGCACTTTCAACCAAAATGCAGGTTTGGGTGCATAAGGATGGCAAAATTTTCACACAATCATACCAAACAGGCGTGCCTGATGGACAAGTAGCTCCAACGGGCGAGACAACTGATAAACATGGAACAATTGTTCGGTTCTGGCCAGATGCGACAATGTTTACTACTGTTGCCTTCAATTACGACACTATCAAAGTTCGTCTTCGTCAACAGGCTTACTTGACCAAAGGAATCACCATCACTCTGGTGAATGAATTTGAAGATACCAAATATCGATTTTTCTTCGAGGGAGGTATTGAATCATATGTTCATTATCTCAATCGTACTTCTGAGGTTATCACGGATGAAGTTTTTTACGTTGACAAGCAAATTGACAATGTAGCCGTAGAAATCGCACTTCAATACAAAAAAGATGACTACACAGAAAAATTGATTTCTTTCGTAAATAATGTCATCACGCCAGAGGGCGGAACACATGTGGTTGGCTTCCGAACGGCACTCACGCGCACGATGAACAAATACGCCCGCGAACAAGAAATTCTCAAAGAAAAAGATCAGAATCTCACTTCGGAAGATATGATCGAAGGGCTTACGGCGATTATTTCTGTCAAAGTTCCAGAACCGCAGTTTGAAGGGCAAACCAAAGGAAAGCTTGGAACGCCTGAGGCAAAGGGAATTACGGATCGTGTGATGGGTGAGGCTTTTTATGATTTTTTACAAGAAAATCCTCGCACTGCCAAAGCAATGATTGAAAAATGTCTTTTGGCGGCTCGTGCTCGTGCGGCAGCTCGCAATGCTCGTGATACCATCATCCGAAAAGGCGTTCTCGAAGGTGCCGGACTTCCTGGAAAGCTCGCAGATTGTTCAAGTCGCGATAATACAAAAACAGAATTATACCTTGTGGAGGGAGATTCTGCCGGTGGTACGGCCAAGACTGGTCGTGACCGAAAATTTCAGGCGATTTTTTCACTTCGTGGTAAAATTCTCAATACCGAACAGGCTCGCCTCGACAAGGCATTTGCCAATGCTGAAATCAAAGGATTGATTATGGCGCTTGGAACGGGAGTGGGAGAAAGTTTTGATTATTCAAAATTGCGCTACAATCGTATTGTAATTATGACCGATGCTGATGTGGATGGGGCGCATATTCGCACGCTTTTGCTCACTTTTTTCTTCCGATATTTCAAAGAATTGGTAGAACGCGGACATATTTATATTGCAAATCCTCCACTCTATAAGCTCTCTCGCGGAAAAAGTACTTGGTACGCCTACAATGACGCTCAGAAAGATGCTTTGATTGCGGAACATGGAATTGTGACAGACGGAATTCAGCGTTATAAAGGGCTTGGAGAAATGAATGCTGAACAGCTCTGGGAGACGACACTTGACCCAGAAACTCGAAAAATGTTCCAAGTAAAAATCGAAGATGCTGAGCGTGCTGATGAAATTTTCAAAATGCTGATGGGTGAAGAAGTGGCTCCACGAAAGCATTTTATTCAGTCTCGTGCCAAAAATGTAATGAATCTTGATCTCTAAAATTCCCGTTCTGGGAATTTTTCTCAAAATATCCACAAAATAAAATTTTTTTAATAAAAAATTATGAATCAATCAACCGAAAAAATCTCTCAGGATTGGAAGAAAAAATTTTATCTCATCTGGACGGGGCAGGCCTTTTCTATTATTAGTAGCTGAGCAGTCTCTTTTGCGCTCACGACTTGGCTGACGCTTGAATATCAATCAGCAGAAGTGCTTTTGACCTCAGCGCTTGCATGGCTTTTGCCGAGCGCCATTCTCTCGCCTTTTGCGGGCGTGTATGTTGATCGTTGGAATAAAAAATGGACAATGATGATTTCTGATGGTCTAGTGTCAGTTTTCACAATTATCATGGCGATTTTTCTGATGCAAGGAGGAGATCAATTGACGGCTATTTATATTTTGATGGCACTTCGTTCAACGGCGAGTGCATTTCATGGACCATCAATGCAGGCTTCTATGCCACTTTTGGCGCCACAAAGCGAACTCATGCGTATTGCGAGTGTAAATCAGATGATTCAAGGAGTTTCAAGTATTGCTGGGCCAGCCCTTGGTGGTGCACTGCTCGTTTTATTGCCAATCAGTCAAATTTTATTTTTGGATGTTCTCGGTGCGGCGATCGCGATTTCTTTTTTGTTTTTTGTAAAATTTCCAAAAGAAGAAAAACAAAAATCGCAAAATGGCGTGAAGCAAGTTCTGATTGAAATGGTAGATTGATGGCGTGCGCTTCGTGAAAATCGTGGAATTTTTTGGCTTTTTGTCTATGGTGTGTTGTCATCTTTTTTTGTCATGCCAGTTATTATTTTGCTTTCGTTCGCGATTAAGACACATTTTCATGGTGGCGAATTTGAAATTACTGTTTCCAATATTGCCTTTGCCATCGGGATGATTGCGGGAAGTATGATTCTATATATCAGAAATTTTAAAACGCACAAAGCCAAAATCGAAATGTGGTCGTATGCTTTTTTTGGTTCATTTTTTATTATTTCAGGATTACTTCCAGAGAATTTTTTCTGGCCATTTGCGATTATTATGGTAATTATTGGGGTGGTGATGTCTATCACGCAATCGGCATCAATGGCGCTCATGCAAGAAAAAATCCCACAAGAAAAGCTTGGGCGCGTGTTGTCGCTCTATATGGGACTTGCCACTATTCCCTCAATTATCGGACTCTTGTGCGCCAATAATCTGATGGCACTGGTGGGCTGAGTAATGAATCTCATTATTTTTTCAGGAATTGGGTATATCGTGATCGCAATTTTATTGATTTTTAATCAACCCGTGAATGCTATGATTGCGGACGATATTGCTCAAGAAGATAAAAATTCTCAAAAATCAGAATAATTCTGATTTTTATTTTTTGCTTGCAACTCGCCAAAAATCCGTATAATGCTTTGACTATATTTTGATTTTATGGAACTATTTTGATATCCTCTTTGGCTGGTAATTGGTTTTGCCGTGCTGATTCTCGTGATGCTTGCGATGGATTTGGGTGTTTTCAATAAAAAAGCACATGAAATTTCCAATCGCGAAGCGCTCATTACTTCGATTATTTGGATTTCGCTTGCAATGGCGTTTTCTGGGCTTATTTGGGCAATTCATGGGCCGCAAGATTTTGCGAAATTTCAGGCGGCATATTGGGTAGAAAAAGCGCTTTCTGTCGATAATTTGTTTGTATTTATTTTGGTTTTTGGTTTTTTCAAAATTCCAAAAAAATATCAGCACGAGGTTTTGTTCTATGGTGTGCTTGGGGCGATTATTTTCCGCGCGATTTTTATTTTTGCGGGCGTTGGGATTATCGAATTAACACAAATTCCACAACACGTTTTTTCGCTTCCAGCTCAGCACGGACCACTCAATCCGATTATGCTTGGATTTGGAATTTTCCTTTTGTATTCGGGTATTAAGTCCTGGGGTGAGGAAAAAGAGGAAAAGCCTGATATTTCCCACAGCTTCGGGTATCGCTTGGTGAACAAATTTTTCAAAGTTTCCAAAGATTTTGACGGCGACAAATTTTTCACGATTCAGAATGGAATCAGAATGGCGACACCACTATTTGTGGCGTTGATTATCATCGAATTGATGGATATAGTTTTTGCAATCGACTCGATTCCAGCGATTTTCTCGATCGCGCCGCACGATCCATTCATTCTCTATACTTCCAATATTTTCGCAGTTCTTGGACTTCGTTCATTGTATTTCTTGCTCGCCAATTCTCTCAATCTGTTCTCCAAATTGCATTATGGCCTCGCGATTATTCTCTCATTCATTGGGCTCAAAATGATTGTTGCGCCGTGGTATCACTTCGATATCATGTATTCGCTTGCGTTTATCGCGGCAACGCTCGTGGCGACGGTGATTTGGTCAATCTATTCCAATACGCATTCTAAAAAAACTCCTTCATAGGGAGTTTTTTGTTGGATTTTTTCCAAAAATTCATTATTGCAAATATTTGTAATAATATTTTCCTTTAAAATAAACCAAAAATCGATATTCGTTTTATTATTGCAATTTTTCGCATTAAGAAAAAATTCGCGAAAAATTCGATTTTTTAAAACTATTTTGTTTGTTTTTGAAAAATTTTTTATTTTTTGGTGCAAATATTGGTCACGAGATAATCTGAACATTGACATGAATGAAGATTTTTTATAATTGTTTCAAAAGTTTTGACATTGGAATAATAGTTTATTCAGCTTTCATTGGTGCACATATTTGGCGTGACATTGGTTTCAAAACAATCAGTATCCACTTCGCAGATATGTGTGCGATGCCAGTCTTTTATAAGCTCGTACCAAATGGGGGAGAACCATAAAATACAGAAAACAATAAATACTCAAAAACCTAACAAAAGTAATTTTAAAAGCTCTGTTAATATTTTTATGAACATCACGAAGAAATAATTCTAAATATAATTAAATTATAAGAAAAGTTTTTAAAAATCAAAATTTTTTAACATGTTTTATTATTATCTTGATTCTATTTTCGTCATAGTAAAATTTGCTTGAAAAAAACATTTTTTCCCATATAATTGGGAAAATTTTTTAAAATTCTCATCAAATGAAACCAAAATCTATTCGAAATTTTTGTATTATTGCGCATATCGATCACGGAAAATCAACCTTGGCGGATCGTCTGATGGAAATTTCTGGAACGGTGGAAAAACGCGAAATGGAAGAGCAAAAACTGGATTCTATGGACTTGGAACGCGAACGCGGGATTACGATCAAGTTGACGCCTGTGCGCATGGACTGGAAGGGGACTGAGCTCAATCTCATCGATACTCCCGGACATGTGGATTTTCAGTATGAAGTTTCGCGATCACTTGCGTCGGTGGAAGGCGCGGTGCTCGTGGTGGATGCAACGCAGGGAATTGAGGCACAGACGCTTTCCAATGTGTATTTGGCGATTGAAAATGAACTCGAAATTATTCCTGTTTTGAACAAAATTGACTTGCCAAGCGCTGATGTAGACAAGGTTTCTGAAGAAATTATTTCACTCCTGGGCTGCAAAAAAGAAGATATTCTCGCGGTTTCTGCGAAAACTGGCCTTAATGTCGAAACAGTTTTGGATGCTATCGTAGAGCGAATTCCTGAGCCGCGAAAACTTTCCAAAAATTCTGAAATTCTTCCACATGAAACAGCTGAAAATGACGCAGAAAGTGTGAAGGCATTAATTTTTGATTCTCAGTACGATATGTATAAGGGAGTTGTAGTCTATGTAAAGCTCTTTTCTGGAGAAATCAAAAAAGGAAGTAAGCTCGAATTTATCAATACAGGCGCCAAAATTGAAGCGCTTGAAGTAGGTTGCTTTAAGCCAAAATATTTCCCAACAGGCGTTTTGTATGAAGGGGAAATTGGATACATCGTGACAGGACTCAAATCGTTGCAAGATGCCCGCGTGGGTGATACTATTTTTGCTGGAAATCCAGAGAATAAACACGCCATTCAGGGCTTCAAATCAATTACTCCGTATATTTTTGCAGGAATTTATCCAGTAGAAACTGATGAATATCCAAAAATGAAAGACGCGATTGAAAAATTGCAACTCAATGATTCCTCATTGGTCGTGGAACATGAGGCGTCGCCAGCGCTTGGGTACGGCTTTCGTGCAGGTTTTTTGGGGCTTTTGCATTTGGATATTGTGAAAGAACGACTTTGGCGTGAACACGCGATGGATGTGATTATTACGAGTCCGCAAGTAACATACAAAGTACTCATTCCTGGTGACAAAAGTGCAGAATTTCCACGATTACATCCAGAAACGATTGAGTTTGAAGGAAAAATCTGCACATATCTTAATATTTCCAATCCAGAAGAATTGCCAAAACCTGGAACATATATTCATATTGAGGAGCCGATTGCGCGTGTTGAGATGATCACGCCGAATGCTTATATCGGAAATCTAATGCAGTTGGCACAGGAGCGTCGCGGAATTTTTAAAAATCAAACATATCTGGATTCTGATCGCGTGATTTTGCATTATGAAATCCCGATGTCAGAACTTGTGGGAGATTTTTATGATGATCTCAAGAGTCTTTCTTCCGGATACGCAAGCCTTCATTATGAGCCATTTGCATACAAAATTGATGATATTGTCAAGCTCGACATCAAGGTTGCGGGCGAAAATGTGGACGCTTTTTCCATGCTCGTGCACCGATCTCGTGGGCGCCATATTGGCGGGAAAATCTGCGAAAAACTCAAAGAATCGATTCCAAAGGCGCAATTTGCGATTGCGATTCAGGCGGCCATTGGGAACGATATTATCGCGCGTGAAAATATTTCTGCATTGAGAAAAGATGTGACAGCGAAGCTCTATGGAGGCGATATCACGCGAAAACGAAAGTTGCTCGAAAAACAAAAAGAAGGAAAGAAAAAAATGAAACAATTCGGGAAAGTATCGATTCCATCAGAAACTTTTGTAAATATTCTGAAAAAATAGAATTTGACAAAAATATAATTTTACTTATATTGACGATTGTGATCTTCTGCAAAAAAAATTTTTTGTTAGGATTTTACTATTATCAATTTTTTTCTGAAAGGAAATAATATGAACGCTGTTGAGCGTTTTGATGGTTTCAATCGTTGTTTGAGTCAAGTTGAGAGCGGAATTTGCTCGCATTGCGGGAAAAAATTTTTTAAACCCAGTGAACGCAATCTGTTATTTCATTTGACAGGTCCTTCTATTTCTGGTTATTTGCCCCTTGGTGGATCTCTCATATGCGCGAATTGTATCGATCAATTGGATCATCAATTTGGCGATTTATTTCATATAAGTGGCGAAGAAACCAAGGGCGTATATATAGATACAATCAATTGGGTCGTTATAGATACGATCAATTGAGAGGATAGAGGGGATTAATTTTTCAAAGAAACTTCTTATTCAAGAGGTTTCTTTCTTTTCTTAAAAAAATTTTGCAAAAAATTAAATTGTAATTAAACTATTTTAGTATGATAAATTTTTTCAAAAATATGCCAAAAATTTTCTCTCTCGCGCTTGCTATGATTTTACTGGCAAGTTGCCAAAATTCACAAACCACCAATACTGAAAAACCGCAAAATTCTGAAAATATTGCCGAACAAAATCCACAAGCAAAATGGAGTGTTACAGAATTTTCGTATTCCAATTTGAGCGATTCAGAAAGCCAAGAATTCGTGAAAAAAGCACTTCTGGATGCCGGAATTTCTGAGAAATCGATAGAAATTTTTTTAAAAAAAGTTCGTGAATACAATGCGGCGGTCGGAACAGATTTGCTCGTGAAAAACGGATTTCAGAGCGTGAAAAATATTTCGGAAATTCACTATGATAGTGCCAAAATTTCTGAAAATTGGCGAAAAAATTTTCCAATTTTTCCAGGGAATAATTGTCGATTGACGGCGTTTGATTTTTTCGGAGATTTCATTCGCGTGAAAAATACAGAAAATCCCAATGATTCGGCACTTTTTACGGATCTGGATTCGATCAGTCACCAAACATCAAAAACGCTTTCTGATGCGGAAATTGAAAAATTTAAAACTTTTTATTCAGTGATTCAAACAACGGATTCTTCCAATCCTGATGAGCACGCGGCAAAAATTTTGGAACTTTGGAAAGAAAAGGGGATTGAATTTGCAAACAATGAAAGCCTCAAAGCATCACTTATTTCTGTATTCTTCCACGATGTTTTCAGTCCGACGGAGAGCGAACTTTTGCTCGGACATACAGGAATTGCTGTTCCACTCACGAATGGTGAATATTTGTTCATCGAAAAATTGTCGTTTGAAGAACCATATCAGGCGCTCAAATTTTCGAGTAAAAATGATATAAAAAATTATCTCATGGCGAAATATGATACTGAATGGAATCAGAAAAACTCGCCACCAATTATTTTTGAAAATAACACTTATTGGAAATAATCCATGGAAGTTTTTGAAATTTTTTTGAGTTACGCGCTCGATTTTGTAGTACGTTATCAAGCTTCGCTTACTATCATTGGCCTTGGTCTTGCCATCGAACTTTTGGCACGATATTTTAAGACGAAAAATAAAAAAATTATTCTCGATCAGTACGGAGAATCTGACAATCAAGAAAATGATGAATTTTATCTGCAATATTATCAGAAAAATCAGATTCTCGATTTCGTCCGTGTCATTAGTACGATGCTTTGTATTTTTGCACTTTTTGTCATCAATACAACGGTTGGGCTCGGGTTTTTCTCGGTTGCGGTCGGTGCCTTCGTGATGGCGTTTAAGGACTATATTCTCTCGATTTTGGCATTTTTTTTCGTGACGCCGAGCTATCCGATTGGGCTTACGGTTCGCGTTGGCGGCGTTCAGGGACAAATTATTTTTATTCGAATGCTTTCTGTGGGGATTATGGGGAAAAATGATCGCGGTGAAAATACGGGCGAACTCTTCATCGTTCCGAGCCACAAATTTCTCTCGGATGTTGTTGCCAAAGAGGAATTGCGCCCAGAAAGTATTTTCCAGGATCAGATTGAAATTCCGTACAATCCAGATAAATTTCGTGTGACTTTTTCAGAATTTTTGGACGAATTGCGAATTTTTCTCAAAAGTAATTTTGTTGTCAAAACGACGAATAATGTGGGAAATTTTATCAGTTACACTGGCCACAAATACAAATTGGATTTTTATTTTTATGAAGATAAATATGCCGCGATTTTGGTAAAATTCGTAGGGAAACGCCGAGAAAATCAGGAAAAAAAGGAAATGATTATGCGATTTGTGGATCAATATATGAAAGGTCGTGAAAAATAAAAAAATCTTGATTTTCCAGAAATTTTCGTATAATAAAGGCACTTTTTAATTTTTTCATATGCAGAAAACTCTTATTCTTCTCAAGCCAGACGCTGTTCAGAAATCACTTATTGGTCAGATTTTGACTCGCTTTGAACAGAAAGGTTACAAAGTAATTGGCCTCAAAATGATGCAAATGTCAGAAGAACTCGTAAATGAACACTACGATTTCCTTATGGATAAGCCATTTTTCCCAAATATTAAGTCTTATATGACTTCTTCTCCTATCGTAGCACTTGCGCTCGAAGGAACTGAAGTTATCAAAGGTGTTCGTATGCTTTGTGGTGCGACAAACCCTGCGGAAGCTGGACCTGGAACCATCCGTGGCGATTTTGCAAAAAATATCGACAATAACATCATCCATTCTTCAGATTCCGAAGAAACAGCCGAAAAAGAATTGGCTCGCTTTTTCAAATCAGAAGAACTCTTTGATTACTCTCGTCCACTTCTTGGATAATTCTCAAGAAATAAAAATTCCCCAAACGGGGATTTTATTTTTGAAGTTTATAGATAAACGCTGGCGGAAAATTGATTGGTTCGAACGAAAGTTTGATTCTTTCGCCAAAAATTTTTTCAATCGCATTTTTGTTCGTGAGAAAATATTGGTATTGCAAAAAAATTCCATTTTCTTTCAAAATCGCACGTGAATTCGTAATAATCGGCTCAAGTAAGCTCTTGGGAAGACTCGCGAACGGAAGCGTCGAAACAACCGCGTCAACCTCTTTTTCCGTTACATAATCAAAAATTTTTTCTGCAGAATCGTTGATATATACAAGTCGTGAATCGTGAATTTTTTCCGCATATTTGTTGCATTTTTCATCAATTTCAAAAACATACAATTTGGAATTTGGCGACATTTTTCGCAAAATTTGTTTTACAAAAACCGCCTTTCCGCTGCCGTATTGCACAATCGTCAAATCACGCGAAAAATCGATATTTGAAATCATTTTTTGAATCAAAAATCGCGAACTTTGCCCAACCATGCCCTTTGTTTTGAAGTTTTTGAAAATTTTGGAAAGCATACTATTTTTTAGAAGTCGGCATTATATTCTAGAAAAACGAAAAAGCAAAATATTTTTGTGTTTTGAAAAAAATCGATATACTCTGAGGGATTTCTTAAAAATTTTTTATGATACAATGGAAATTGGAAACAGATGTGCATAATTGGGTTCAAAAGCAACTTGAGTCGCTTTGACTGGTTAAACATAAAGATTTTGCTGACGAATCGTCAACATCAGAATATATGAAAGAGTCTCTGAAATGAGCATCAAAAACCAAAAGTAAGACAGGAAATGGAGTCATTGATTGGCATATGGAAAATTTTTCCATCCATGGACATTCCATTCCTGTTATTATTGAGGATAAGTTTGAACACAAAAAATTGCTGTCTGGTGATTTTACTGCTGTAAAATCTGATGAAAAATCAGTGCAAGATTATGCAATCAATGGGGCGATTTATTATGCTCAACGGATGATTGCAAGCGGACATTATAATGAAATTGTTGCAGTGGGCGTTGCGGGCGATCATACAGAAAATGTTGAAATCGCGGTATATTATGTTTTCGGAACATCCGCAAAATCGTATAAATACATTCCTGATATCAAGAATTTTAATTTTGTTGCCAATATCAAAAATTTTATCGATTTTTATCGAGAAAAATGTATTTTGACAGATCAAGACAGGCATGAAATTTTGATAAATTCTCAGAAAGATTTGCAAAATTCAGCCAAAAAACTGAATAAATTGATGCATAATCACAATATTACTGCGCCTCAACGCGTTCTGTATATTTCTGGAATGCTTTTGTCAATGCAGGATATCAAAAATTCAAATTGAGAAATCTTGTTGAAAGGATTGGTTATGGATGATTTGGTATGAATGCAAATTGAAGAAGAACGTGATGGAGTAAAAATTATTAACAAAATTTCTGCATTTTTGAAATTCAAAAATATTCCAACTGAAAAACGAAAATTGATGCTTGCGAGTTTTTCTGAAATTTCCAAAGATGTGGAACGCGACAAGCCAACTGAACTTGACAAGGAAGTTGCCAAAGATTTATCGATAAAATCATCAACCAACAAACAAATTTTCACCTTTATTTATAAAAATATTTATAAAAAAATTGAGAATTATCAGCGATGATATATAGATATTATGGGGGAAATGTATTCAGAATTTCTCAAATATGCACTTGGTGATGGGAAAGAAATTGGAATCGTTCTTACGCCACCATATATCACCAAAATGATGGTGCAAATACTGAATATTACCAAGCATAATAAAGTGATGGATCTTGCGACGGGTTCGGCGGGATTTCTCATTTCTGCAATGGAAGAAATGATTCATCAAATCGAGGGAGAAAGTGGAAAATATTCTGAACAAAGTCAAACTGAAATAGAAATAATCAAAAAAGAACATCTTCTCTGAGTAGAGTTGAATGCTGAAATGTACACGCTTGCTGCGACAAATATGATTTTGCGTGGTGATGGTTCAAGTAATATTCAAAAAGGAAATACTTTTGACACGCCAGAAGAACTCTACACTACTTTTAATGCTGATAGAATTTTGCTCAATCCGCCATTTTCATTTCGAGAAAATGGAATGCCGTTTATCGAATTTGGTCTCAGCCGAATGCAGAAATGATGACTTGGAGCGATTATTATTCAGGATAGTGCAGGAAGCGGAAAGGCGACGATGACGAATCAGAAAATTTTGAAATATCATACGCTCGTTGCGAGCATCAAGATGCCGACAGATTTGTTCCAGCCGATGGCGGGCGTGCAGACGAGTATTTATATCTTCGAAGCACACAAACCGCACGATTTTGAAAAAATTGTCAAATTTATTGATTTCAGAAACGATGGTTACAAGCGAACTTCTCGATCTCTCCAAGAAATTGACAGTCCAAGTGAACGCTACGAAGATATCATCAAAATTTTCAAAGCTGGAAAAAATGCTAAAAATCTCAAAGCCGCGTGGAATCTGGACGAAGTGTATGTAGAAGATTTCATCACAAACAGCGGAAATGACTGGAATTTTGATCAACACAAAAAAATTGACACAACACCAACACTTGAGGATTTCAAAAAAACGGTTGCCGATTATCTTTCGTGGGAAGTTTCACAAATTTTGCAGAATAACCAAAATGACAGCCTGGGAAAAATCTAAGCCTCCGTTTGCTCGAACTTGAAGAGAAATTCAAGGAAAACGGGGGCGAATACAAAGAATATAAATTGGGGGATTTGTTTGAAGTAAAAACTTCAAAATGACTTGATATCTGAAAAATAAATTTTTTTGAAACAAAAATTGAAGATACATTTGAATTTATTTGACGAACACAAGAAAAATACTGAGTTCAGTGATATGTGAAGCATCAATGATTTGATCCTAATGATTCCTGAGTAATTTCTGTAAGTCAGATTGGCTCAGTTCATGCTCAACTACGAAAAAATCAATGGTATTCAAGTCAAAATATTTTTGTTTTAACACCGACAGATGAAAAATTATTTTGAAATTTTTTAATTAGTGTAATAAATAAAACATTATCACAATTTTGAACTTGATACACATATTATCCAACACTTAAAAGTCTATCAGAACTCATCATAAAACTCCCCACAACCGCAGGCGAAATCGACTTTGATTTTATGGAAAAATATATAGCTGAGCTAGAGGCATATCTCGTCGCGACGGGACTCTCTGACTACACGCTCACCAAGAAAGAAGAATCATCATTGCAAAAATTTGCAAAACTGAACGAGAGAGAGAGAGAGAGAGTAATTCTTAATGACAATCCAGAAAATTTGAAATGGAAAGAATTTGAGATTGGAGAGTTGTTTGAGAGTTTCAATTGAAATTTTGATATTCAAAAAGAGCATATCAATTGAAAATGAACTTTGGTTGTTACAGCGGGAATAACTGATAAATGAGTATTAGGAAAAACAGATATTGATGCAAAAATTTTTTGAAAAAATTCCACAACTATTGATATGTTTGGGTTTGCGTTTTTTAGAACATTTGATTATAAGATGGTAACGCATGCAAGGGTTTTTTCTCTTCATTCAAAAAAATGACTTTCACAAAGGCAAAATATTTTTTTAGCTTGAACTTTTCATTATTTAAAAAAAATATTTTGATATGAAAATATGTGTTCTTGGATAAAAATCAAAAATAAGTATATTAAACTCCCCGCAACCGCAGGCGAAATCGACTTTGATTTTATGGAAAATTTTATTTCCGCGATTCAGAAACTCGTTATCAAAGATGTTGTCATTTTTACCGATAAAAAAATGAACGCCTATCGCCAAGTGGTGCAAAAATAATCCCGAAAGGGATTTTATTGTATCAAATTTTGACTATTAACTGAAAAAATATATACTACCACAAATTTTTGAAAATTATGAAAACTTTTGCCAATCTTCTTGTGCTCACGGTAGCACTGGAACATTTTTATATTTTGCACATCGAAATGTTTGCCTGGACGACGCTCGGTCGGAAAATTTTTCGTGGCGCGCTCGAAGACGAACTTTTTGAAAAAACGCGCGGTCTCGCTGCCAATCAAGGCTTGTATAACGGATTTCTCGCGGCTGGACTTGTTTGGTCGTTTTTCATCACTAACGCAGAATGGTCGTTCAATGTCCAAATATTTTTCCTTGCGTGCGTAATTATTGCGGCAATTTTTGGCGCTGTGCGCTCATCAAAAAGCATTCTTTTCAAACAAGGATTTCCTGCGATTTTCGCGATTCTCATCGTATTATTCGCTCATTATGCGTAGTTCTAATAATTATTCAACATCACTTTTTTGTGTGCTGGCTGATCCGCGCGAAACGCGTCGTGTGGATACTTTTTTGTCGGCACTTTTTCCTGAAAAATCTCGCAGTTATTTACAGAAAATGATTGAGGAAGGGAAAATTTTTTGCAATGGCGAAAATTTTACCAAAAATAAAAAAATTTATCGCGGTGATGAGATTCGTATCGAGTGGAAAATTGAACAAATGGAACTTTTGGCGGAAAATATCGATATTGATATTATTTTTGAAAATGACGATTTTGCGATTATCAATAAAGATGCGGGCATCAATACTCACCCAACACCGGGCGAGGAGGGACGCAAGGGAACGCTTGTGAATGCGCTTTTGTATCATTTTAAAAATCTTGGGATTCGCACGGACGAAATCGAGAAAAAATCCATCATCAATGGCGTAGAGCGACCAGGGATTGTGCATCGCTTGGACAAGGACACAAGCGGCCTTATCATCATTGCGAAAAATGATAAAGCCATGCATGCACTGCAACTGAAAATCGAAAAACGAACCATCAAAAAAACTTATTTGGCGCTTGTGAATGGGATTTTGAAAGATGAAGAAGGATATATTGAATCGTTCATTGGGCGTGATCCGCGCGACCGAAAACGAATGTCAACGATTGATCCAGTCAATCCTAAACTTGCGAAAACCAAATTTTATAATCGCGGGATTTTCCACGAAAAATACACGCTCGTGGAAGTGGATTTGCTCACTGGACGAACGCATCAGATTCGCGTACATCTCGCGTCTATCGGTTTTCCGATTTTGGGCGACAAAATTTATGGAAATGAAAAAGCCAATCGTGAAGCACTCGAAAAATTTGGACTCAATCGCCAGTGGCTTCATGCGCATCGGCTCGAATTCACACTTTTTGGGAAAGAACATATTTTTGAAGCGCCCCTTAAAGACGACCTTAAAAAATGTTTATAACAATTCCTTTTATTCGATTTTTCTGATATGGAATATCGTTTTTTGCTTTCGGAACAGGATTTCTCATCATTTTGGGAAATGTGTTGTTTTGAGGAAATTAGATATTGTGCATCGTTGTCGCAGCAACATTTTTCTCTGCGGGGATTATTTCTTTTTTGCGAACAAAAAATATAAAATTTCTCGAAAAAATTCCCGCCTCAAAAAACTTTTTCAAATATGATGTTCTCGAGCAATATGCGATTTTTCTCGTAATGTTCGGATTTTTTGTAATGCCTTGTTATCGAATTTTTTGAGAAAATTTTTCTATTTTTGGATAATTTTCTGAAATCAAAAATCAAAAAAATCATTGCTATTTTTAGAAAAATTCATATAATTCGCACCATTATGACAATTCATACTGACCGACTTCGAGAGGCGATGCGAGCCATTGCAAACGAAATTATTCTCGATCATTCTCGCAATTTTGAACACGACCATGGGATTATTGCGCTCGTTGATGTGGTGCTTTCCACGGACAAATCATATGCGGATTTTATGGTTTTTGGACAGGGCGACAATAAGGAATTATTACATTTTCTGGCGCCGATTGCCAAGACAATTCACGCGAAAATTTCCAAAGATTTGTGATTGAGAAAAACGCCGCGAATTCGCTTTCGCGTAGCCAAAAATCAAGAACCGAAAAAAAATATTCTTGATATTATTCGCGAACTTGACGAACAATATGGACTTTCTCAATAAAATAAAACAAAAATTTTTCAAAAAAAGAAAAAATACATTTCACGAGCAAGTACAGCAAGAAAAAAAGCAAAAATACCTCTTCCGAAGCGACGAAGAGGATGTTTATGTGACAAAACGCGGAATGCGAAAAACTCTTTTGGGAAAAGAAAAACGCAAAAATCTCAACCCCGCGTATTCCACTTTTTTTCAAAAATCGATGGAAAAAATCGTCGGTGATCGTGATTTGAAACATTTTATGGCGATTATCGGGGCGATTTTGATTATGCTAGTCGTTTATATCGTGACTTTTTCACCATATTTTAAAATCAGTGCAACCAAAGTTCTTATCGAACCAATGACTGATGGTGTGGATCTTTCTATCGTTCAGCGATCGGCGGAAGTGGCTTATGGAAAAAGTATTTTTATCCTCAATGAGGACACAATTGCCAAAAATATCAAAGAAAATCTCAAAAATACCGAGATGATTCGTATCGAGCGACTCTTGCCGAATGGAATCAAAATTCTCGTAAAAAGCCTTCCAATTCAGTTTGACGCGACGATTTTTGGCGTGGAAAACAAGCGATTTGGTGTTTCGAGTAATGGCGTACTCGTGCCGATTGCAGATATGACGACGACAGAATTTTCTCGACACTTGCAGTTGGTCTCAAGCGAATTGCAGACAGAATTATTTTTTGGATACAAAAAAGTTATTTCTGATCGCTCAATGTTTGTGATTACGAAAATTTTTGAACTTTTTGAAAAAGAATGGCCAGATTTTACGGTCGCATCGGCGAATTATTTCGTCGTGGAAAATGAACTTCACATCGTGCTCGAATCTAATACAAAAATTATTTTTGCTTTGCAAGGCGAAGTGGGGGCGACGGGAAACGATTTTTCTAAAAATTTGTTGGAGCAACTCGTAACTCTGCAAACATATATCAACTCCAACAACACGAATCGTGCAGGCCTTCTCAATGGTTCAACGATGTATCTCGATGTGCGCGTTCCTGGGAAAATTTTTAGTTGTCCGGATTCGGTGAATTGTAAGCAAAATCTTATCAGCGTTTATGGTCGCGTGTATGAATAAAATTTGGAAAAAATACGAGCATGCGTTAGATTATATCGAAAGTAAATATGGTGGTAGAAAAATTGAACTGGATTATGAGACGCCATTTCAGTTGTTGTGCGCAGTGATTTTATCAGCGCAGACAACCGACAAGCAGGTAAATCGCGTGACACCACCACTTTTTGCGCGCATCAAAAATCCGAGTGATATGTACAATATTTCACTCGAAGAAATCGAAAATTATTTACAATATATCAATTTTTTCCGTAATAAATCGCGATATATTTGGGAAACTGGAAAAATTCTCGCTGAAAAATACAATGAGCAAATTCCGAATGATCTCAAAACACTTCAAACGCTTCCTGGCGTCGGCGTCAAAACCGCAAAAGTCGTGATGAATGTTCTCTACGATGCGTCGCTTGTGGCGGTGGACACGCATATTCATCGCGTTTCTAACAGACTTGGCCTCGTGACCACCAAAACTCCCCTCGAAACAGACAGGGAATTGGAAAAAATTTTACCAGAAAAAATCAAGAAAAAAATCCACCATCCAATGGTGCTTTTTGGAAGATATCACTGCACGGCTAAAAAACCAAAATGTGAAAATTGTAAAATTCGCCTCGAATGTAATTATTGAAAATCCACACTTTAAAAAATCCTGATTTGGGATTTTTTTATTCGACACCAAAGCCAATGCGCGTCGCTTTTTCGTGTTCGCGAATTTCTTCAGTATCGATATGTGTGAGTTCAGCAAGCGTATGCGGTCGATCCACACAAAGTTTTTTGCCAATAGATTGCAGATATTGATTGGATTTTTCGATAGAAAGTTCGCGGAATTTGTATTCAGCAATGAGGCGTCATTTGCGAAGCAGGGCAGTATCAATCTTGGAAATATCAGAATTAAACGTACAAATAAATTGACACTCCATCACATCCGAGAGAATTCCGTCGGCCAGATTGAGAATTGACGAAACAATATCAGTATTACGATCATCAAGCGTTCGTTCAGCAATATAATTTTCACAATCTTCAAGCACCAAAACCGAGTTTTTATTTTCAATGAGAATGCTCAAAAATCCCGGATCTGTGAGCGAAGAAATCATCGTCGTTGGCACAAAAATAAATTTTTTGCTCGGAATTTGGCTCGTGAGCCATTTAATATAATTCGTTTTTCCAGATCCTGGAACGCCGTGCAGAAGCACGATTCCTTTATTTTCCGTCGTAATTTCGTCCTTGATTCGATGATGCACGCTTGCAAAATCATCATTGTACATCGTTGTAAAATCAATTCGATGAGAATGAATTGTATGCGTTTTGAGTTCTATTCCATGATTATTTCTGAGCAAAATAGAAATTTTGGATTCTTTGGAAATATATTTTTCAAGCAAACTTTCCAACAAAAAATTGAGATTTTCGCGAGATTTTAGATTACTATTATCGTAATACACATATTTTACACGAAAAATTCCATCTTCAAAATCCTGCTCGTCATATTTGTCCACCAGATTTTTGCTAAGCAATATAAAAAGTTCCAAATCGTGATGAAAATAACACAACTCATCTTCATAAAATCGATTATATTTTTTGGAATACTGCATTGATACATAATCATCACACTTTTCAAATTGTTTCAATTTTTCCGCCGTGATAATCAGACTAGAATCTTCCAGATACATGCTCGTGAATTGCGAATCCAAAAGATTTTCAAACGGCGTAGAACTGGTGTTGGTATTATTCGCATCGACCAAAAGAATTTCACCGCGATTGCCGCTCCGCGTCGCAAAAACTGCGTCATGTTTATAAAATTTTGATTCGGTAATTTTCATAATAAAAAATTTCCCTTATTGTAGGGAAATAAAAATTTTTGTCAAAAAAGAAATTTTTCGAGTATTTTTAAAAATCGCTTGAAACTGTTGTTTTGAGAGCATAAATCACATAATCCGCATTGGTAAGATCCGTGCTAATGCCAGCTTTTTGTTTCGCCAGCTCAAAATACGCTTCACTCGTCGGATTTTCTTTGATCATATTCGGCAAAATCACAGATAATTTTCCAAGATTCTGCGAAAGAAAAATAATCCCTTCATCGCGCACATTGAGTTCAGAAATATTTCGCAAAATTCGACGAGAACTCGGCGCGAAAGTATCTACGCGGATGTGAATCTGATCGAGCAAATCAGGATTTTTGAGATTCTCAGAAAAACGCGGATCCGTCAGGCAGGCAAGCGCCAAATCTACACATTCATAGAGTGTATTTTCTTTTTTGCAATTGATGCGACCTTGGGACGCAATCACTTTTCCACCAAAATACAGCGTCACAAAAACGGCATTTTTCTCATTCAGATAAGAAAGAGCGCCCTGAGGAAAATCCGAATGCCCGAGCACACGGCGTTCGCGAAGATAAATTTGGAGGGTTTTTCGAACTACTTCATGCATAAATTATTTTTGTAAAAGAGTATTTTTAGCATTTTCGACCAGATTTTTTTCTTCCATTTCAATTCCATAAAATGTCGATCCCAAAGGATCATTTCCCGTGAGCACATAAAATTTGTAGTACAAAAATTTAATCACGCTGATGAAAGTCGCGGAAAGAAAAAATGTCAAAATTGAAAGTCCCATCAGAATGAATAGGGAAGCACCAGAGTCGCTCGCCTTCGCAAAGAGAATAAAAACAATTCCGCCAGTCAAAATCATCGCCGCAATATTGGCATAAAACGACAAAAGGACATATCGATACTGAGAAATCACGCCAACGATGAGCTCAATCCCAAAAATCGCGAGCATAATGTGCACAAGATATGCGACAAGCACCGCATTATGCTGAATGCCAGACGCTACCAGTAAATACACCGGCATAAGACAGATATAAAGAATTACCATATACATCGTCATATGTTTGAAAAGCTCACTCGTCCGTGTATAAATCGATGGAAAAATTGTTTTTACAATCGAGAGATATACCGTTCCGCCCAAAAGTAATGAGAAAAATGTTGCAATCGCAAGCATCATCGGAGAAACGCCACTTTCGATAGAAAATTTTCCGATTGACAAAAATGACGCAATAAGAACTCAGAGCGAAATAAATCCACCTGCGACGACAGAAGTCAGAGCCACAAGCAGAATTCCCATCCCATCAACATGCGGCGGCCCAAGCATTTCTTCTGGCGTCGTCACAGGATCTACGAGAGAAAAATTATTGTTTTGAATTGGTTCATTCATAAGCATAATATGCATACAAAAGTAAAATCGCGCCAATCGTGATAAAAATATCTGCCACATTAAAAATTGCAAAATATTTTATCGAAAAAAAATCAATCACCTGACCGACGAAAATTCGCTCATATCCGTGCGAAAATGCTCCCGCAAAAATACAAGCAAACGCGACATCGATACATTGGTTTTGTTTTGGTCGCTCATATCGCGTATAATAGTACACTAATCCTCCAATAATTGCAAATGTAATTATTTTCAAAAAAATCCCACGGATTGGCATTCCAAAAGCGATGCCTGTATTATAAATCAATTGAATCCCGAAAAAATCACCAAAAATCGGAAAATATGAATGTAAATTTTGAATCGCATCGCCAAAAACTATTTCTTGAAATGGTCCATGAAAAAAATATTTTGTCCCAAAATCCAGAAAAATTCCCAAAAAAATGATGCCAAAAAATATAAATTTTTTCATAATTAATTTCATTATATTTTTCATTTTCATAGAATATGAATATTTATTCATTATAGAAAATTCATTTAGGTTACCAACGTTTTAATACTGCCCTAACCAAAGAAAAGACAGATTCATTCAATAATGATATCTGTCTTTTCATTTGTTTATGAAAATTTACGATGTAAAGATTCTAGATTTTATTTGCCAGTGTTCTTAGCGCGTTCTGCTAACCAAGCTTCCTTAGCTTCATAGTAGTCCTTATTAGTTGTAATATCCTTTTGGATACGAACAAACTTGAACTTATTACCACCCTGTCCAGCTACTGAGTATGGTCCTGTGAATGGAACCTTTCTAGAAACAGTGTTTGCAACCGCTGTGCAGTGAACTGGAATTGAGAATGCGTTAGCAATTAACCATGCATCAACCTTAGCAAATGCTGTATAACGCTCATCTAAGCTTGATGTAACTGCATCAGCTGCTTTGTAGAGTTCGCCATATTCAGCTAAATTGATAGCATCCATAGCAACCTTATCAGATTCTTCGAAGTTATCCGTATCAGCAGTACCATTTAGACCTACTGTATATAACATATCACCGTTTGTTGGGTTGTAGATGTTTAAGTAACTTCTTGGATCTAAGTAGTCTGGGTTCCAACCTACTGCTGTAGAGATATCCCAGTCAGATTCACTACCATTATTTGCAAGATATGTTGCTGCATAGTAAGCATCCTTATCAATTGGCATTACATTGATTAAGATTTGTCCATTTGTAGCTTCTTCTACAGACTTCTTCAATGAGTTAGCCTGGTTAACTGTGAATGACATTGTTGAAAGTG
>ERZ772956.561-NODE-561-length-27521-cov-4.831683_pt1 | contig 27521 bp, 12 predicted proteins | sample MGYA00580683_ERZ772956 | MGnify/ENA primary metagenome ERZ772956 (study PRJEB29015, sample SAMEA2738077) | human oral metagenome | biome: human oral; feature: human-associated habitat; material: saliva | place: China | collected 2212 ... | reverse complement strand
GATGAAACCTTCTATGACGACTATAAGGAGGCTTTAATGGACATCATTGATAGCAATATCCCGATTGTCTATAATCTGAATGTCGGCCATGCCACACCAAGAGCGATTGTTCCCTTTGGAGTCCACGCGTATGTAGATGCAACGGAGCAAGTCATTCGCTTTGATAATCACAAATAAAGCTGGGAAGAATTTCTCAGCTCAGATTGAAGTAATCAGACGATTACTTCTTTTTATTTTCTTAAACAGCGAAAATTGGGTAACAAGATACTCAAAATAAGAACGATAAAAATGCCCAAAACCATAATTGTAGTATAGGGATTAAAGCAGAAACTTATTAGCAAGGCAAGACTTATTCCAATCATTAGGTATCCCAACTTTCTCACTACTGATTTACTGCTCTGGTTATGATTTTTTGTAGCCAGGCCAATACTTTTAGGAAGATAATTTCCAATCACTAGAAAAATAAGTGCCACTAACCAAATCACAGTCAAGCGAACTTGAACATGACCTCCTAAGGCAACAGTCAATATAAGACCTTGGATAAGCACAGTAGAGATTGGGACCAACCATAGCATAAACTCTTTTAAGAATGGAATCGTTATTTGTTTAAAGAATGAAAAACAAAGATTATATATGATTAACGCAAGAAAAGGTAGGGCTACTATTGCTAGATTGCGGTTCATAAAACCATTGGCTTGCTCTTCCACATTAAAGTGGATAGCAATCTGATTTGGTAGTTGTTTGTAAAAGACTAGTCCGACAATAACTGGTGTAAGTATCACTATATTACCAATGACTCTTTGCATATTATTTTTCATCTTCTTTTCCTCCAAGTGATTGAATCCAAGTTAAAATTTCTTCAAAAACGGTCAGGTTTAAACTGTAGTAGATAAAATTCTTCTGCTTTTCTTCTTCAATAAGTCCCGATTTTCTCAAGGTAGACAAATGATGAGAAACTGTTGCGGGAGCCAAGTCAAACTGCTGGCTGATTTCACCTGCAGACTTGGGCCCAGACTTTAGATAGTCTAAAATTTCTCTCCTCACAGGGGCAGAGATGGCTTTTAAGGTTTCAGATAAGCCCATGAGTTTCCTCCTTTTTCCAAATTTGGCGTGTCACAAGTCCAACACCTAGCACATAAATAGCTAAAATGGCTTCGATTAGTAAGAGATTGCTAACTATTCCTTGTTGATAAGCACCTGCCAAAAAATCGATGGTAGCATGAAGTAATATCGCCCCAAAATAGAATGAAAGCTTATGCTTAGTGACTGCTAGAAAATCCCAAGCTGTAAGCAAGACCTGTAGTAGTAAGGCAACTAGTCTTTCAAAGAGAGACATAACAACAGCAAAGCCTGTTAATTGATTGACCTGACCTACTAGAAATGAAGGTAACTGACTGGCCTGACCTGAATGGACGGCCTGTAAAACAATGATGTTAGTGAGTAAGCCCATCACTCCAAGCAAGATAAATTCACTAAGACCATGTCCAAAACCGTAAGCTACAATATCAGACGTCATCAAACTTCTTTTCTTTTCGAGAATCTTAAAAACCAAATAGCGTGTTGTTTCTTCAACAAGACCAGCCATAAGTCCTCCATAAACAATGGTAAACCACTTAGAAGAGTGAGTAAAACCAGATAAAACCAAGGCATTGATAGGTCCTTCAATCATCATGACTGGTAAGGCAAAGCCAATCAGTCCCACTAAAAAGAGCTTGAGCGAAAACTTCCATCTTTTCCTCAGGACGATAAAACTTATGATGGCGATAACTAACATGGCAAGAATTGTCATAAAAAGGAATGTTTCCATTTGATTTATCCTTTCCTTGATACGGAGCATCAGTACGACTTAAGTCAGAATACCTATTTCTATACTTTTCGAAATAGATTCTACGCTTTTCCTAAAGCACTGTCAAGGCTATTTCGAAAAAAATCGAAATAGGGATACAAAAAAAGACCGTTTTCACGATCTTTCTTCTTGAGAATTTTCCCTCATTCTCGGCTGTGTGTTCTCTGGTCAGTCACATGAGCTCCTACTGCTTATCTTCCTGGGACATATTCGCCAGTGTTGGCATCGTAGTAACGGCGTTGGCCGTTGACTGTGACGTAGGCACCTTTAACTTGGCGACCTGATTGGTCAAAGTAAAGGTGTTGGCCATTGATGACTTGTTCGCCTGTCACGGCATAGCCATCAGCTCCGAAATAAGCCCAGACGTTAGGCTCGATTTGAGCGAAGCGGTTGGTTACAGGTTGACCGTCGTTTTCGTCATAGTACTTGTAACGACTGCCGACCTTAACGGCTTTGCCCTTGTATTGGATACCATTTTGGTCAAAGTAGTATTCCTTGCCATTGATAGTCCACCTGCCTTTAAGGGCTTGACCTTCAGTATTGAAATAAGACCATTGGTTTGGTGCAATCTCAGCAAAGCTACTTGTTACAAGAGCTCCACTGTGAGCATCATAGTAATAAGTCTTACCATCTTCGACAACAGTTTTTCCCTTGACTTGGATACCATTTTCATCAAAGTACTTAAGGTATCCATGATCAGCACGAACTTGGCCGATAGCCAGTGAACCGTCTTGTTTAAAGTACATCCACTGGTCATCACCTACTTGGAGGTAGCGTCCGCTAGCGAGAATACCTGAATCTGGCTCATAGTAATACTTGATGCCGTTTTCCTCGATAATTTCACCCTTAGCTTGGCTACCATCTTCCTTGAAGTAATAGAGGTGACCATCAATGTATTGACGTCCAGTGACACGGTTCCCCTCTTTATCAAAGTAGTTCCAAGCCTTAGTCGCTGGATTGTAGACAAAGATGCTACGTCCGATTTCGCCTGCTGGTGTGATGTAACGGGCCTTACCATTTTCAAAGATAATAGAATCAGCTCGGTTGCTGTAGGCCGTACCGACACTACCATCTTGGTTAAAGTAATAAGTCTTACCGTCAATGACACGTGAACCAGTCACAGTGTTACCATCAGCGTCAAAGTAATAACGTTTACCTGTGCTGCTATCTGTCGCAAAGACATTGCGTCCCATGTCACCAGTTTCTGCAACATAGTAATGCAATTTGCCATCATCTGTACGGACAATACGATCCTTGGCCTGAATGCCAGTTTCACGGTCAAAGTAGAAATGGTGGCCACTCCAATGAAGGTTACCCACTACCATGGTTCCTTGAGTCGTAAAGGCACGCACCTGCTTACGCTTGTCGTCAAAATCAACAAAGGCATTCTTAACCATAGCACCGTCTAAACCGTAGTAGTAAGTATAACCGTTGTTAGCACGACGAAGGGCGTTACGCAATTGGATACCATTGTCAAAGAAATAGTAATCCTTGTTATTGATGTTTTGGGCACCCTTGGTCATCTTACCGTCAGCACCGAAGTAATACCAGTTGCCGTTACCGTCTTGAACAAATTCATTCTTAACGGCTTGGTTATCACGAAGGAAGTAAACATCTTGTCCACGACGTTGGAAGACTTGAGTGCTTGTGATGGCACCAGTATCACGAAGTGGTGTTGGCAAGAGTTGGCTGTTGGCTGAGGTATTAAAGTACTGGTTGGTCTTGTCATCACGAAGGACATAGTTGATGCCTCGTCCAAGGATGTTAGTTCCATTGAAGTACTTAGCAGACCATTTGGTAATCTTTTCATTTGTAGGCAACTGTTTACCATTTGAGATTTGCACACGGTTGAAAATAGATGGGTACTTAGCTTTAAGCTCATCAAGGAAGGCACCACCGTACTTGCCTTGATAGTCTGTACCATCTGTACGGGTATTGGCCACATAGGCTTGGTCAATGATTTGATAGCCTACTTGGTGGTTACCATAACCGTTAACACGTGTCGCATTTACCACTTCTTTTCCTGGGAGGTTATAGATTTGGTCTGGCACCCAGTCAGCAATGGCTTGAATACCGTCTTTATGGAGGGCACGAAGAACGTTAAGGAGGTCCTCAAGTGATCCGTATTTATTATTTTGACTCAAGGCCATATCGTAACGGTCATCAAAGGCATAACCATTATCAATTGTTGAGTCAAGGAAGGTACCATCCTTACTTGAAACGTACTGTGGTGGAAGTCCGACTGACGTGATCCCCCAAGCTTTGAGCAAGTCAGTGTTCTTAGCCAAGACACGGTTCATGTAAAGTTCAGGTTGATCGTCCGCAAAGGCTTGGAAGTTTGAGAAGGCTTCATACATGACTTGCGAATCAAGGGCTGCTGAAGACTTGTAAACTTGACCGTCGCTATTGGCACGATTACTTGGCTGTGTACGTGCATCTTGATTAGCCTTAGCTCCGTATGGTACCCAGACACCGAGGTAACCTGAGACTTGGACATTTTCTACACCGAAAACATCGTTGGCATTGAAGGTCAAGTTCCCATTCCAGTCAGTGCGTTTAAGAAGGTTTTTAGGCACATCAGAATCGTTGAGGTAGGTTGCTATACCATCCTTTGTCGTCAAAAGCAATGGACGATAAAGCTGATTACGGTGAGCTCTACCCATGTTCATCGTTACGGTTTCATTGCTACCTAATCGGAAATCATAGTTGTTGGTCATGATGACACCCATACCTTGCGTACGAGTTTCTGAAGTTCCCAAATCTGTTCTGTTATTGGCACCTTTACCATAACGAACTGATGTCAAGAGGCCGTCATTTCCGACTTTCTTCACTTCCATGTCTTGACCACCAGCTACATACTTGATACGGGCACGTAAGAGGGTGTCGATGGCATCAAAGTAAGGCGTCTTCTTAGCCATGTAGTGACCATCTTCACGGTAGAGGTCTCCGTAATAAACACGTGTTACAGAGTCCTTATTGGTCAACATGAGGGCATAGACAGATGGCAAGTTGTATGACGCATAAGTCTTGTGAGCCTTATCAATATCCTCATTGTAAATCTCGAAGGCTTTCTTGATTTCATCACGAGTGAAATTGTAGCCAAACAAATTTGGATTGATACGATCACGGATGATACGTTGGATAATCGTTTGAGCTTCCGTATCGTGGGCACGGGTGAAAATATAGTTAGCCATACGTTCACCATTTTTATCGTTGGCACCACGTGGATTCAAACTACTATTGATGAAAGCAGTCATGTCTCCAAGCTGCATACGTGTATTTTTATCACGCATCAAGAGGTTGGTAAGGGCATTACGAAGGGCATTGTCAATCGGAAGTTGTGCCCCCTTAGTGTCCTTGTTATAGTATGGGTCGTTGGCAGACCAAGCTTCCAAGTATGACAAGTGCTTAATTGCATTGGCTTCAGACTTGTCAACACCATAGGCTGCTTTGAAGTAATCTGAAGCGATTTGGAGAAGGTCGGCATCCACATTGTCCAAGGCATCGACACGCAAACCGTCAAAGTTGGCTGTTGGGTCATTGGCCATGATGCTTCCGATATTCATCATAAAGTGGAGCCAGTTAAGTTGTTCTGCCTGAACTGCTGGGTTTGAGTTATCAATATCGTTGGCAAGCAAGAACTCAAGACCACCGATAGAATTGTCCTTGAAGTACTTACGTGTACCCGTTTGGTTAGTCGGTGTGCGGTTAAGCAAACGATAGTCAGAGTTGGCGTGGCTGGTACGGTTGCCCGTATCACCCTTACTGTTGTTAAAGAGCAACTGTCCACCTTGCAAGTGGTCATAGGAACTATTTTCAGTGCTACTATTCCAACCTGGCTGAGTCTTGATGAACTGGTCGATACTTGTACGCAACCAGTTTGTGTTGCCTTCACGAGCGATACGTTCTTCAATCTTAGTCTGAACCGCTTTAGCAGCTTGGTCTAGACTTTCCTGGCTAGAGTTGGTTGAGAATGATCCTGCACCAAGACCTTGATTTTGCATGTAGTTTAGGTAGTTAACCTGAGTCGATTTGTCAGGCCACCAAACCATCAAGAGTGGACGTTTATCCGCTTCAGTTGAAGCTGTCCAAGTCTTACCATCCTTGAGAATGCTCTTTGGACGGTACCAAGCATCCGCTGTGATGAAGGTGTCAAGTTGGTCCAAAGACTTGTCATCGTTTTTGTAGAGCTGGTTTCCAGATGAAAAATCTACAGTTGCCTTGATAGGTTCTGTTGAAAATTCATCCTGTGACTTGGTCGCAAGAGCCCCTGTTTCAGCATCAAAATAATATGACTTACCATCTTGCTCAAAGACGAAGTTCTTACGCACACTACCGTCACTATTGACATAGTATTGTTTGCCGTTAATCCATTGGATACCAGTCGCTATATTGGTATTGGCTTCACGAGTTTCTTCCAAGGCACGACGACTACGTGTACGAGCTTCTGTATTTACCGTATCAGTTGTTGCCGCACGGTCTGTAGTAGCTGTTGCAGTCGCATTATTTGTATCTGTCGTTGTAGCACTCGTATCAGCTGCAGCTGCTTGCACATTTGTACTTGGTGCTGCTTGACCTGAGTTAGTGTCAACTGACGCTGTGTTTGCAGCAGGAGCCACTGCCCTATCTGTAACATCGGTTGTCGTGCTAGTCGCATCTGCGACAGGAATAGCCACGCTCGCAGTATTAGCATCTGCTGAGATAGTTGGTGCTACTGTAGTTGCTGCATCATTAGTTGTGGCAGGCGTTTCTTGAAGTAGTTCCTGACTGCTATCACCCGACTGATTCGCAGGATTTTGCTCATCGGCCTGAACCTGTTGATCCGCCAACAAGGTTCCACCAGCAACAGTAACCATTGAGAGTGCTGTTACCCCAATTGTCACCCAATTCTTCTTCACTTTATGCATTTTAAAGCGTACTTTTTGTTCCATATTATATACCTTTTTCCCTTATATTATTTCTATCATAAGCTATTTGACAAGAGAATACAATTACACAACTATAATATCAGCTTAATGAATGGCCCCTAGTTTTCTCAGAAATCAGGCTTCGATGAGAGGATGGGTAAAGGAGTGATTGGGAACTAACGGTATCATTAAGCTATGGACCCTCCAAGCATCCGTCGTAATACAACAATATTAATTTATTTTTAAACAAAAAACCCTTCATTTCTAAGATGAAATAAAGAGTTTAACTAGAGGTATTGACATATCACTATGAAAACCTGCGTGATTAACTCTGATTGGTGTTTTTACTCACTTTCTATTTACTACCACCTAGTAAAAAAGGCACCTATGGTCTCAATAATTGCATAGAGGAATGCTTTTTTACGTGTTCTGGAATCTGTTTTATAAAAGTAATAATTCGAAATTAAAAGAAATAATATGACAATGATAATCCAAGCCAAGATAAGCATGATTTTCCTCCTCTAAAAAGCCAGTTACACCTTGAGTTTAACGAAGATAGTTCCCCATAACTACCCCTAACTCTATTTTCCTAAATACAACTATAATACCCATTATAACACGGCTATGACTCCTTCTTTTGAATATGAGAGGGATAAAATTATTAGGATTTAAGCATGAAAAAACCACCTAAATAAATAGCAAAACGTTATCTTCACTAAAAAACCAGCAAACGCTGGCTCTTTCGTCTATTTAATCATCTAGAGTTCTGATAGGAAAATAATAATAGTAATTTATATAGGAAAAGGAAAAATTCGCTCTAGATTTTTAAAGTACATCTTAATTAGCGACGCTGTCTCAATTCACCAGTTTTGGCATCGCAGAAAAGGCGTTTACCACCAACATAGACATAACGTCCTTTCACTTGACGACCTGAACCGTCGAAGTAAAGTTGTTTGCCATTGATGACCTGTTTTCCAGTCACTGCTTGACCTGCTGCGTTAAAGTAATACCAGCAACCACGGCCAGCTTCGACAAAGCGGTTCACCACTTGCTCACCAGTGTGGGCATCAAAGTAGCATTTCTTACCTTGGACAGTGAGCAATTTACCTTTGACTTGAGCACCGTTGCTACCAAAGTAGTAAACTTTATTGTTAATGTTTTGAAGACCTGTTACTTTGTGACCATCTTGGTTAAGGTAAGCCCATTGGTTAGCCGCGATTTGAATGAATTGGTTGATAACTGCTTGGCCAGTAACGGCATCATAATAGCGTCCTTCAGCCCAGCCACCTTTTAGTTGGCTGTGATCTTTATTGAAGTAATAGAGTTTACCATCAATCACTTTTGCACCTTGAACGAGGCAACCAAAAGCATCCGCATAATACCAGTTGTTGTTTTCAAAGATAAAGCGTGAAACAGCCATTTCACCTGTTTGAGCTGAAATGTAGTATTGCTTGTTGCCTTGTTGCATCATCTGACCTTTGATTTGACGGCCTTCTGAGTCAAAGCAGTATTCTTTACCATTGATGATACGTTTTCCTGTCACAGCGTAACCATGTTCATCAAGGTAGTACCAAGCTTGGTTTTCTTTATTTTGAACAAAGGTATTTACAGCCATATTACCAGTATCAGGGATGAAGTAACGGATACGGCCATCTGAGAAGCGAATAAACTTGTCTTTAGCTTGGATACCTGTTTGTGTATCAAAGTAGAAGGTTGTGCCACCCATTTCAATGAGACCAGTAGCCATGTGACCATAACAGTCGAAATAGCGGACATCCTTACGATAACCTGCAAAATCGTAGAAACCGTTGATAGCTTTCACACCATTTTTATCGTAGTAATAAGTGTAGCCATCGCTACCTTTAACAAGTGAGTCACGAGCTTGAAGACCATTTTCAAGGAAGTAATAAGCCTTACCATCGATAACCTTTTCACCTTTGACCTTTTGGCCATATTGGTCGTAATAATACCATTGGTTTTCGCCTACACGGACAAATGAAGACTTGGCATTGTTCGAATCAACACTTGGTTTAGTCTCACCTGAGATGATTTGGTAACCTGAGTTATTTTGTTGATTTCCTTGTGAAATGATAGTGACATTAGCATTTGAACCATTTGAATGACCTACTGTCACGTTTGGAAACAGTTTATTTGAATTCGAAACGATAGTCACATTCGGCGTTGTTCCTGAAGCCGTGATGGTGATTGTCGTGTTTCGACCACCATTCCAATGAATGCCGTTTGAGTCAGACGAACTTGTCGTAATTGTCGCAAAACCGCTAGCTGACGATGATGAAGACCATGATGATGACGACGAGTAAGAATACCAAGCTGAGCTTGACGAACTTGACGCACTAGCACTTACTGATGCTGAGCTGCTACTTGATTGGTAAGCAGAACCCGTTTGTGATGAATTAGAGGTTTGTGTTCCTACTACTTGAGAAGATTGTGACGAACTCACTTGACCAGCTCCGCCACCTACCACAGTCTGTGATGAGCCTCCTGTTGAGGCAGATGATGAAGACTCGTAGCTTGAGCTTGTTTGACTGCCATAGTTAGATGACACCGCTGACAAATGGCCAGCATCTTCTGTCAAGGTTGGCGAATAGCTTTCATTAATCAATGAAGCACTTGACTCAATGCCTGCATCTGTTTGTTCAAAACCATCTCCATTAGGAAGTGACACTTCGTCTGCTTGTGCCGATTGATCTGCTAAAAGAGCTCCACCCGCAAGTGCAACCATCGACAGCGTACTAACTCCAATAGTCACCCAGTTTTTCTTGACCTTGTGCAACTTAAATCCAACTTTCTTTTCCATAACATACACCTTTCAATATAACTTTATTTCTCTATACTATGTTAAGGGATTTTGGAAGCGAATACAATTACAGATGCATAACTCTAGTCTCATAAGACTAACCTTCTCCCCATAATTCATTTGAATAAGCAAGTCTAAGATATATACCTATAGCCTTTATATGTTAGAAAACGTTACCAAAAAAACGTTCGGATTTTCTTAAATCGACACAGAAATTCCGATGTTTAGCCGTTTTAGCTCCTCCATCATTAGAGGACTGAGTATAGTTTAAAGCGAAAGTAAGTAGTTTATTTAGGAATCTATTAATCAAACTCATTGTTTACTTACAATCCACTAGACATTTCGAGGGAAATGATAAAAGAAAAGTACTTGAAGGAAAATACTTCAAGTACTTAAAAGTTTTGAAATTATGTGGAAAGCTACTGATTTTCAATCTATAAGCTTCTGGGATAGTCCCAAAAATACATTTTTTCTACCTACTTATCGTTTTCTGACCCAAGCTCCAGTATTGGCATCATAGTAACGGCGTTGGCCTTTAACCCAGACGTAACGGCCTTTGACCTGACGGCCAGAAGCGTCAAAGTAGAGGTGTTGGCCGTTGATGACTTGTTCACCAGTTACGGCTTGGCCTGAGGCGTTAAAGTAATACCAAACACCGCGAGAAATTTGGATGAAGCGATTGGTTACGGCTTCACCACTATTGGCATCAAAGTAGTATTTCTTGCCTTTATAGGTAAGGAGTTTACCCTTAGCTTGGACACCATTGCCTTCAAAGTAGTAAAGTTTACCATTGATATGCTGGAGACCAACTACCTTTTGACCATTTTGGTTGAGGTAAGCCCATTTGTTGGCACCAACTTGGACAAAGCGGTTGGTTACGGCCTGACCTGAGTCACCATCATAGTAACGGCCGTTGGCCCAGGCACCCTTGACTTGGCTATAATCATTGTTGAAATAGTAGTGATTACCATTGATAACTTGAGCGCCTTTAACCAGCTTACCATTGCCATCGACATAGTACCACTTGTTGTTTTCCGTCACAAAGCGTGAACGGGCAATTTCACCACTATCGCCATCAAGGAAGTAACGTTGGTTATTGATAGTGACAAAGTGTCCCTTAACCTGACGTCCTTCATTGTCAAAGTAATACTGCTTACCGTTAATCGTTTGAAGACCTGTCACGGCATAACCGTTGCTATCGAGGTAATACCAAGCCTTGTTTTCAGGATTTTGCGCAAAACGGTTGACTGCGAGATTTCCTGTATCTGGAATGAAGTAACGTGTGCGTCCGTCCGCAAAGCGGATGAACTTGTCTTTGGCTTGAATACCTGTCTTTTCATCGAAATAGAAGGTTGTGCCATACATGTCGTGGAGGCCACGATACATTTGACCGTTGCCATCAAAATAGCGAACATCTTGGCGAGGACCTGCAAAGTCGTAGAATCCGTTAAAGGCCTGAACCCCTTTAGGATCGTAGTAATAGACGTGACCATCACTGCCTTGGCGAAGGACATGACGTAGCTGGAGACCATTGTCTAGGAAGAAGTATTTCTTACCATCAATGACCTGTTCACCTGTGACCATGTTACCGTTCTTATCAAAGTAATACCACTGGTTGGCACCGATTTGAATGAAGGTATTCTTAGCAAGGTAGCCACTCGTTGAGAGGTATTGGACCTTATCTCCAACCCTACGGAAACCAGTTGCTGTGATTTCAGTCATTTGTTTCGGAAGGAAGGTTTGACCTGCTTTCAGGTTGAAGTATTGGTTTGTAGCGTTATCTTGCAAGACATAGCGAGCCCCTGTACCTTGGATATTGCTTCCATTGAAATACTTGGCTGACCATTGCGTGATTTTCTCATTGGTTGTCAATTTACGGCCGTTTGAAATCTGCACGCGCTCAAAGATAGCTGGATATTTTGCCTTCAATTCATCGAGGAAGGCACCACCGTACTTGCCTTGAAAGTCATTTCCAAAGGTACGTGTTTTAGCTGCATAGAGACTATTGTAGATTTCGGCATTTGGACGTGGTGTGCCGTAGCTGTTGGTACGTGAAGCTGTTACCACTTCTTTTCCAGGAAGGTTGTAAATTTGATCTGGAACCCAGTCAGCAATGGCTGAGATACCTTCTGCGTGAAGGGCACGAAGGGCATCCATGAGGTCTTTGAGTGAACCGTATTTGTTGTTCTTGCTCATGGCAATATCGTAGCGGTCCTCGAAGGCGTAGCCATTTTCAATGATAGAATCCAAGAAAGTGCCGTCTTGGCTAGACACATATTGTGGCGCAAATTCAAAGGAAGTGATTCCCCACTCTTTGAAGCGTTTGGCATTTTGAGCAATAACACGGTTGGTGTACTGACTTGGTGTCTTAACGAAATCTTGGAAGTTTGAGAAACCTTCGTAAATGACCTGTGAGTCAAGAGCTGCTGATGATTCAAAGACCTGCTCACCCTTCTTAGTCGTCGAAGCCTTGGTGCGGGCATCTTGGTTTTCTGAAGCACCTACTGGCACCCAAACCGCTAAATAGCCTGAAACTTCAACGGTTGAATGACCAGTAATATCGTCTGCCGTGAAGGTCAAGTTCCCTTGATTGTCCGTATAGCGAACTAATCCAGCTGGCACATCAGCATCCTTAAGGTAGGTCGCAAGGCCCGTAGATTTGCTGAGAAGTAATGGACGATAGGCTTGATTTTTGTGGGTAGCTCCCATATTAACCACCAGACGGTCATTGGCTCCCAATTTCATATCTGGACGGTTGGCTGTTAGGACTAGCATTCCTTGGTTACGTGTTTCAGCAGTACCAAGTTGATTAGCTTCTTCTGCACCCTTACCATAACGCACAGATGACATGATTTCATAGCCATTAAGCTTAGTAACCTTCATGTCTTGACCACCTGCTACATATTTGATGCGAGCACGGAGCAGGGCATCGATGGCATTATAGTACGGTGATTTTTCAGCCATGTATTGGCCATCGTCGGTAAAGAGGTCCCCGTAGTAAACACGAGTGATACTGTCCTTGTTGGTCAACATTGTGGCATAGGCAGCTGGGATATTGTACTGGGTGTACTTTTTATCAGCCTTGCGCATGTCCGCATTGTAGATTTCAAAAGCCTGTTTGAGCTCATCCATAGTGAAGGTGAAACCATCTGTTTTTGGATTAATCTGCTTGCTGATGATATTAGCCAAAACAGCTTGCACTTCACTATCATGGGCTCGCACAAAAATATAATTGGCATCACGTGGCGTGTGTTTCTGCTCACTTGAACGATTGTTAAGAGAGTTAGTAATGACACGTTCCAAGCTGCCACGGTAATTGCTCTTACGCAAGAAAGTTGTCAAAAGCGTTTCACGTAGTGGATTGTCAATGGACAACTGAGCACCCTTGGTATCCTTGTTGTATTGATGATCGTTGTAAGACCAAGCTTCAAGGATTGACAAGTGGGCAATAGCGTTGGCTTCATTGTCTGCGACACGGTATTTTTCCTTGAAGTAGTCAGAAGCAATCTGCAAGAGGTCCGCATCCACATTGTCCACCGCATCGATACGAACACCGTCAAAGTTGGCACTTGGATCATTGCCAAGGATAGAACCAATGTTCATGATGTAGTGGAGCCAGTTTAGTTGCTCTGCCTGAACAGCTGGGTTAGAGTTGTCGATATCGTTAGCCAAGAGCAACTCGTAACCACCATTTGAACGGTCAATATGATATTTGCGTGTCCCCGTTTGGTTAGTCGGTGTGCGGTTCATGAGGCGGAAATCTGAATTGGCATGACTTGTCGCACTATTATTTAGGAAGGTCAGTGCTCCTCCTTGCAAGTGATCTTTACCAACTAAGAGATTGTCCTCACTCTCAGAGTTCCAGCCAGGCTGTGTTTTGATGAAATCTGACATCAACTGGCGAAGCCAAGTGGTATTGCCCTCACGACCAATACGTTCCTCGATTCCTCGTTGAACCGTTTCGGCAGCGGCTGCCAAGTCATAGCTCATCATGTCGGTCGTATAGGTCTTATCACTAAAGCCTTGTTGACTCATATAGTTGAGGTAATTGACTTGTGTCACCTTGTCTGGCCACCAAGTCATCAAAAGGGGACGATAATCTTTCTCAGTTGAAGCTGTCCAATTTTTTCCATCCTTCAATATCTGTTTTGGACGGTACCAACTATCAGCTGTCAAGAAATTGTCCAAGTGTTCGAAACTCTTGCTTGATGTGTCGTAGGCTTGGTTGTAAACCGCATTGATAGAGTTATTTGGAATGGCATCGGCACGATACAAAGGTTTACTTTGATCCACCATAGCCCCAGTCTCATCGAAATAATAAAGACGACCATCAAGTTCAATCGCTGTGTTCTTTTTCACAACGCCATTTTCAACATAATACTGCTTGCCATCAATCGTCTTCAAATTTGAAGCTACTGGTTTATAGTCAAGACTTGGCTGATTTGGTTGGACCGGCTTGTTAGGTTGAGACGGTTGACTTGGTTGAACAGGTTTGTTGGGTTGATTTGGCTGCGTTACAATGGTCACATTTGGTCTTGTGCCATTTGGACTTGTCACCGTCACGTTTGGTTTAGGAGTGTTTGGCCCTGTGATAATGGTTACATTTGGTGTCGTACCGCTGGCCGTAATCGTGATGTTAGTGTTGCGGTTGGCATTGATACGAATAGTGCTGTCAGCAGCGCGTGTGGCAATTTCTGGCGCTGCATTGGTCAAGACTCTAGGTCTTGCTTGTTCTGTCACACTTGGAGTAGACTGAGCACTTGTTTGCCCTGCTACTTGAGTTGATGTCTGACCTTGTGACACCTGTTCAGTAGTCTGTGTCTCTTGGCCACTGGATTGAGTTTGCGAAGATACTGCCACTTCTTGACTGGCAACTGGACTAGTTTGTGCTTGAGCAGTTGCCTCCTGGCTGACTGCACTTGTCGCCGCCTGGAAGCTTGTTTCGTGACTTACGCTGGCTGTTGCTACTGCTGACACACTTGCTTGAGCACTAGCTTGCTCAGTAACAGTTGTTGTCGTCACTAGACTGGCAGTACCATCCTCACTCAGTTGCTGCAGGCCATCACCATTTGGCGTGCTTGTCTCATCGGCCTCTACCTTACCTTGAGCTAGGAGGCTTCCGCCTGCCAAGGCAACCATTGAGAGGGTCGTCACCCCGATAGTTACCCAGTTTTTCTTAACCTTGTGTAGTTTAAAACGTACCTTATTTTCCATCTATATCAATCATCCTTTTTCTGTTGTTGTCTCTACTCTATGATATATTCAGACAAATTACAAATAGGAAAAAATCATCTTCTTTTCATAAATCTCTGCCACGCGCTCAGTTTTATTAACTTTGATTACTGAAAATGAGACCTTACACCATATGTAAGGTCCTAAATAGAGTTTTTTTGCTTCTCAAACTCCTTCAAGTGCTTATCTTCAAAGGCTTTTGAAGATTAAAGTAAGCTTCAATTAACCTTAAGAGATAGCAAAACTATGAGAGAAGTAACCCCTAAAAAGATAATTCTGAAAAGAAAATTTTAGATAGAAAGACTCTATTTTTTCATCTGACTAAGACCGTGTCCGGTCTATAATGGAAAAAGATTAAAGCACAGAGAGATTATTTGAGAGGAACCTACTCCATCCTCTAGATTTCTGAAAGAATCTTCTAAATTTTCTTGCATTTTGGCGTAAACTGGCAGAAAAACCTAGGAAAGTCAGTCCCTTTCAGATATAATAAAACTTAGGAAAAGGGAGAAAAATTATGAAAGTACATTCTAATTTTGCTGGACAGACGTCCAAACATCGTCTTCTTGCGCTCTCATGCGCAACTGCTCTTGCTAGTTTTGCCTTTATTGCTAAGCCTGCCCTTGCCGAGGAAGCAACAGCTGACAGCACTGCCAACCTCGACACTAGAGCTACGACAACCGCCAATGTCGAAACAACAGCTGATCTAGTTGAGACAAAAGTTGTCGATGCCAAGCCAGCAACAGAAGCGACTGCTAACACTTCAGAAGAGGCAGTAAGTGTAAACACTGACGCAGGCACTAATCTCACTACAGTGACTGTTAGCCAAGAACAGACACCTGATCAACCTGCTATAGCAACAAACGCAGTTGAGGCCCAAGCCACCAATACTGAGTCAAGCGCTTCAACTGGTCACTACTACAGTGATGACAAAGGTAATTGGTACTATAAAGACGCCAATGGTGAAAACCTCAAAGGCGCACAAACCATTGATGGTCAAAACGTTTACTTTGAAAACAATGGGCGACAAGTCAAGGGAGATTTCGCCGAAGACGGTTATTATTATGATGGTAACTCGGGTCAGCGTGTTACTAATAGTTATGTTAGACGAGGAGCAAGTCTATGGTTCTACGTAGATGCAGAGGGTAGAAAACTCTTTGGAGAACAGACAATTAATAATCAAAACGTTTATTTTGATCAAAATTACGGTACTCAAGTAAAAGGCAACTTTGCAAGTAATGGTTATTACTATGATGAGGATTCAGGTGCTCGTGTTGACTTTGGAAAAAATCAGTTTGTTAAAGTGGATAATAACTGGTACTACGTAGATAACCAAGGAAAGATTGTAAAAGGTGCTCAAACCATTGACGGAAGAGAGCTTTATTTTGATCAACGTACTGGTCGACAAATTAAAGGTAACACCGACCCTAACAGTCTATACTACAGTGACTTAACTGGCGATCTCGTCAAAAACCAATTCTATAAGCTTGGTGATAGTTGGTATTATGCTGGGACAGATGGAAAGAGACTAAAGGGAGCCCAGACTGTTTACGGGAACCAAAAGGTCTTCTTCGAATATGATGGTAGACAAGTCAAAGGGGAATTCGCATCAGATGGCAATTACTATGACAAGGACAATGGACTTCTCGTTGATCTACCTCGTAACCAGTTTATCTACCTTAACAAAAGATGGTACTACATCAACTCTGAAGGCAAACGCCTATTTGGTGCGCAAACAATCGATGGGAAAAGTCTTTTTTTCCATCCTTACCACGGCTTCCAAATCAAGGGTGATTTTGCCTACTACTCAGAAGGATCTTTTGGTGGGGACTTCTACGATGGTGAAACTGGTGAGAAAGTTACTCACAAAGGTTTTGTTAAACGTAATTCAGGAGACTGGTTCTACCTTGATGACAACGGTAACAGACTCATGGGACTTCAAAACATTGACGGAAAGCTCTACTATTTCATTGCTAGCGGAGCTTCCAAATATATCCAATACGGGAAACAAGTAAAAGGAGAAATAGTTGACTTCGTTGCTAATTCAAACATAGCACCTGTTTATTCTATGTGGAACAAGTTTGAAATAACTAGACGTTACTACTTTGATGAAAACACTGGTGAAGCTGTTAAAAATCGCTACATCTACGATCGTGGTGCTTGGTACTACTTTGGTGAAGATGGTAATGCCATCCGCCCAGAATCTGGTGAAGCTGTTATTGATGGTCAAGTGGTTTACCTCTACGAGTCTGGTAAACAGGCCAAAGGTGAGCTTATCGAAGTCAACGGTGTCCCACACTACTACGATGCTAATACTGGAGCCCGTGTGTCAAACGCCATTCTCACGATTAAAGGCAAGACCTACCAATTCGACGCTGATGGTAACGGAAAACTTGTCGGATAATTAAGAAATATAAAGATGAAAGGAAGTCGGGTTATCGACTTCTTTTTTCGTTTTTGAAATAAGAACTCATGAACTATTTGATCAAATTCATTTTGTTTTTTCTCCCTTTAAAACATTAAAAATCTAAAGGTATTCATTCTTTTTGTCTAAATATTTTATAATCTATTGATTAAAAAATAATAACATTTATAATAATAATTAAGAAAAAGGAGGAGGATTATGAAAGTGAATTCTAATTTCTTTAGATTGGCGTCTAAAAAGCGTCTTGTTTCCCTATCTTGTGCAACTGTTTTAGCTAGTTTTGCTCTGATTGCAAGACCTGCCTTTGCTGAAGAGGTCACCAGAGATAAACCTACAAATCTCGATACGACAACAGTTACGACTGCGAGTGTCGAAACGACTGCTGATTTGGTCGAGACTCATTCTTCAAGTGCTGTAGGCCTATCAGAAACAAGTGCTGCTTCTACGACTGAAAATGTCTCATCAAACAGTACAGAAACAGCAAATTCTCTTCTTGCGACTTCTGAAGCGACTAGTGACTCAGCTTCACAAGCAGGGAGTCAGAGTCAAGCTGCTAGCGAAAGTCCAAACACTACAAGCACTACTGCTTCAACATCAACTGCCACTTCTACAGCGACAAGTGAAGCTAATTCGAATACTCCTGCTACATCCAGTGAAACCAATATTACTGGTGGAGAATACTATCTTGGAGACTACGGACTCTGGCACTATAGAGATGCTAACGGAAAGGACCTCGTAGGCCCTCAGACTGTTGATGGTATTAAGGTCTACTTCTATAAATCTGGTGCCCAAGCCCGAGGTGAATTTGCCGGGGATAGAAAATATTATGATAATGAAAAAGGTGCCCTAGTCACAAATAGCTATGTCACCTACAAAGATGACACCTACTATATTGATGAAAATGGCTACGCTCTAAAAGGCCCTCACGTTATTAATGGTGTCCATGTATATTTCAATGATAATTGGCAGCCAGGCAGTACGGGGGCTATGCTCAAAAATGCCTTTGGGAGAGACAACCGATACTATAATGAGAAAGGTGAACAGGTAGATTTCGGCACAAATAACTACTTCCAAATTGGAGAGGATTGGTACTATGCCGGAAGTGATGGAGCTATCGTCAAGGGGCCTCAGACCATAGATGGAAAGAAAGTCTATTTTGAAAAAGAAAGTGGTAAACAGGTTCGAAACCATTTTGTAAAAGATGCTACTAATCCTAAGAAGTTATATTACTATGGTGACGACAATGGTGCTTTAGTCACAAACCAATACCTTGTAGCCTACAATAAGCAAACTCAAAGAAAAGAGCTTTATTACCTTAACGCTGAAGGTACGCCTACCTTAGGAGAGCAAACCATCGAAGGCAAACACGTCTACTTCGACCCTCAAGACGGCAGACAACTGTTTGATGTTTTTTCAAGTACTGGTCACTACTATGATCAAGATGGTATTCTAAAAGATTTTGGTACTAACCACTACGTCAATATAAAAGGAAATTGGTACTATGTTGGTAGCGACGGAGCTTTTGTAAAAGGTCGTAAAGTTATTAATGGCGCTCAAGTCTACTTCGACAAGGATGGTAAGCAAGTCAAAGGTGGCTTTGATGACGATAATAATTTCCATGACATCAACGATGGAGACCTTGTCACTAATCGTTTGGTAACAGTAGGTGATAAGAGCTACTACATCGGAACCTACAACAAAGCTATCAAGGGTGCTACCGTTATTGATGGTATAGAGTATTATTTTGACGATACTACAGGCGTCCAAGTTAAGGGAAACTTTGCATCTAATGGCAAATATTATGATGCTAGAAGCGGAGCCCCCGTAACTAACAGCTATGTCCAAGTCGGTCAAGATTGGTATTATGTTGATAAAGAAGGAAAAGCCGTAACAGGTGAACATACTATCAACGGTGACCGTGTTTACTTCAACGAGAATCGTAATTCCTTCGAAAGTCATCGTGGTAAACAAGTTAAGGGTAACTTTGCAGAGAATGGCCGTTATTACGACCAACATACCGGTGCCTTAACAGATTGGGGCACTAATCGTTATGTTCAAGTAAACGATGACTGGTACTATATTGGATCAACAGGAGCTATTCTCAAAGGGCAACAAACTATTGATGGTGTTGAGGTCTATTTTGATAAGACTACAGGTAAACAAGCCAAGGGAATTTTCATCAACGAATACGGTAATGCAGAAAATCCAAATTATGGGCTAAATACTGTTAAATTCTATGACAAAGATAATGGTGCCCTCCTTAAACAGCAATACTTTAATTTTAATGATAATTGGTACTATGCTGATGCTGATGGAACCATTCTCAAAGGGGCGCACACTATTGATGGTGTCGATGTCTACTTTGATAAGTCAAATGGTAAGCAAGTCAAAGGACAGTTTGTCACTGAATCAGGATATGTAGGTGATAAAGGGATTCACTACTACGACAAAGATACTGGCGCCCTCATCAAAGGGGGGTACTTCACTGACGGTGGCCATTGGTATTATGCTGACGATCAAGGCAATCTTCTTTCAGGTGAACACACCATTAATGGGATTAAGGTTTACTTTAATCCAAAAACTCACCGACAAGCCAGAAATACAATTGTCAATGGCTACTATTATGACAAAGAGATTGGTGCACCACATGCAGTCCCTCGAAATCAATTTATAGACATTGATGATGGTTTGTACTATTTTGATAGCGAGGGCAAGCCTCTAACTGGTAAGCAAATCATAGATGGGAAGGAGTATTATTTCAGAGAAAATGGTTCAGCTCGAAGAGGGGACTTTGATTACTTTGGTACAGGAACGTATTATGATAAGAAAACGGGGGTTGCAGTCTATAAAGCTGGTCTCGTCGAAGTTGGTAATGGTCAATGGTGTTACATTGACGACAAAGGGAAACAACTTCTCTATCTCCAAAATATTGATGGCAAACTCTACTATTTTGAAAATTTTAGAGCCATCTATTACACTTCAGGGTATCTCGCTAAAGACAGAGTACTTAGTCCTGAGGCTGAAGACTATGATCGAAACTGGACAGCAAATACTACTGAAGTTGTTAAGTCAGAACCTTACGCTTATTATTACTTTGATGCCGACACAGGAGCTGCTGTAACCAATCAATTCATCAATTGGCAGGGGAATACCTACTACTTTGGTGCTGACGGCAAAGCACTCGTCTTTGATCAAATCATAGATGGCAAACACTACTACTTTGATGAACAAGGTAAACAAGTCAAAGGGCAATTTATTTTAGATTACAATGGCAATCGCTATTTTGATGATAATACTGGGGAACTCCTAACTAATACCATTCGAACAATTAATGGTAAGACTTATTCCTTTGATAAAAATGGTAAATCTACAGAGATTTAATTCTCCGTTTAAGATATGGAATTCCAGATAATCATTTCGCATTGACTAAGTATCAACCCTTTCAATGGTTATTGAAAGGGTTTTTGTTGCTTCTATTTTTTCCTATACACCCTTAAACTCTGACACTAGCTCTGAAAAATCCTTATTTGAAATAAAATGATGTCAATATTTTAGCATTTTGGATATTTCTGTTAGTTTCTATTGTTTATTCTTAAAAAAGGATTATAATGAAGCTAGGTGAACATGTAAGCGTTTTAATCTTACTTTAAAGGACACTTGGGGATTATCTAAAAGATTGACATTAGTTGCCTAATGCCTAAATAAGAATCATAGTAGGATGACCATTCCTGAGTCACTTTGAACCATCAAACTAGGGCTCATTTCTAAAAATACAGCATCATTTCAAACTAGAGCTCTAGAGGGGACGCCCCATACTAGTAAGCTCTAGTTTTTTGTGTCTTAGAAAACCAAAATAAACGAGATCTTCAATGCTTAGAAAGGAGGAAAATTCCGAACAACTCTCGTTTTTCTAAAATCATTTCGTCAGGACTCATGTTTGCCTTGAACAGTCTCACAATACCGAAATTGAGGAGACTTGGAGAAATAAGGATTGTCATTAAATAGATTGCCCCACAACCTTAGGGACTCTACCCAATGCTCACTTTTCATAAACTCTCATGACAGCCCTTATTTTGCAGTATGTAAAAAGTTTAAAATGAAAGGAGAATTATCATGGAAAAGAAAGTACATTTTAAACTTCACAAAGTTAAAAAACATTGGGTAACCATTGCAGTGTCAGGACTTGCTTTGGGATTGAGTTTTGCAGGACTCGGCTACGCTTCAGCTGAAGAACAGCCTACCCCTGTTAATGAAGCAACTGTTGAAGCCATCATCAAAGAAGGCGCTATAGACGTTGAGGCTCCAGCAACTAGTGAGACCACAGCTAAACCTACAGAAAATACAGCTACTACCGCTTCGAGCGAGGCTGCCACAGTGCCAGAAACACCAGTGGCAAGCTCTGAAGTCACAAGCACAGCTAGTTCAGAAGTAGCGCATTCTGAAACTGTACATTCTGAGGTAAGTGCAACGACTAGTGAGAGTGTTACAGCTGAGAATGTGTCACCTGTCGGTGATATCCCAAACGAAAATACCACGAGAGGAACTGACCGTTCTGCCTTTACTGAAAAAAGAAATGGATTTGTCACCGAACAAGAAGAACGCATCGAAACAGTTAACTATGTAGGTAGTCTTATTACCTTAAGACATCCTTATTACGTTACTTATTACTACGATAATAACGGTAATAAGCTTATGGGATGGCAAGATATTAATGGAGAACGCTATTATTTCAAAAAAGAGCGAGAACATCCTGGTTTCGAAACCATTGATGGAAAACTCTATTACTTTACAGATAGTGCACGTATGCTCCATGATGAATTTGTTGAAGAAAATGGTCAAACTTACTATCTAGGTAGCGATGGCGTGCGAGTTTCTGGCTTACAAGATATCAAAGGACAAACCTATTACTTTAATCCTGATAGAAACGGCCAACTTAGCTACGGCTTGAACGTGGTTGGTGACAAGCTCTATCTGTTTGGAGATGCTGGCAAAGAAAATGCAGGACAATTAGTTAAAGACACACATCTCAACAACGGTGATTTCAAACTCAATATTGATCCTAATGGTATCGTTACAGTGGCAAATAACCATCCCGCTTTTCTACAAGATAATGGTGGTCACTGGTACTATATGGATAAAGATGGAAAACTTATGACTGGACCACAAACTATTGATGGTTTGACCTATTACTTTGATTCAAATGGTAGACAGGTCAAGGGGGAACGCCGTAAGGTCAATGGTAAATCCTATTTTTACGACCCAGATAACGGCGCCCTTGTGGCGAACCGCCTCGTCACCTTCAAAGCTGGACGATTCATTCCTGAAGAAAACTATGCTAAAGAAGTAAGATTTGACTTTGCTCCTTATGCAAATTATGATAACAATGAACATCCTGAACTCGAACGGTATTATCTTGGTGCCGATGGCCTACCAGTCACAGGATGGCAAACCATCAATGGTAATAAGTACTTTTTCCAAGATGATGGAAATATGGTCGTGCACAGATTTTTCAATAACTATTACTTCTACAATGATGGAACTATTGCTAGAAATAAACGATTGAATATTCCTACACACTATATTACGAGAGAATTTCCAAATATCTATGAATTTGATAATGATGGGGTTGGTAAATTCATTTCTAGTGATTTTAAGGACCTTCGACAAAAGACTGCTTATTTTGTCCAAGATAAAGATGGATACTGGCGTTACTATAATGAATATGGATTTCCTGTCGTTGGCCCTGCAACTATTGATGGCTACGACATGTATTTCCATTTAGGAACTCATAGACAAGCTAAGGGAGAGCTCGTTGATATCGATGGAAGGGTTTACTATTTTGATAAAGATAACGGTCGAAAAGTCAAAGATACAACTTTTGATTTCGATGGTAAGACCTATGTGGCAGACCAATCTGGTGTCCTCAGCATTAAAAGTCAATCAACTGAACGAAACCGCTATATCAGTGATTCCGAAGGTAACTGGTACTATGTCAATGACAAGGGTTACCTCCTCCTTGGTGCCCACACCATTGATAACGTCAACGTTTATTTCGGCACCAATGGTGTCCAATACAAAGGCCATTTTGCTCCTGATAATCACTATTACGATAAAGATAACGGTGCTTTAGTAACAGATAGATTGGTTGAGGATGGCGGCAAAGAGTTTTATGTTGATGAAAAAGGAAAGAAGTTTCACGGTACTAAATATTTGGACGGAATTCAGTACTACTTTAGATACGGCGAAAAAGTGAAAGGTGAGTTTAATTATCCATACCGTGGTGATCATTATTATGACAAAGAGACTGGTGCCCTTGTAACCGGAAAATACTTCGAATACAAAAATAACTGGTATTATGCAAATAGTAAGGGAAATATTCTGACTGGTAGAAGAGTCATCGATGGAAAGCATGTCTACTTCTACGATGATGATTACGGACAATATAAGGGTATACAAGCTAAAGATAAACTCATCATTTTAGGTGGTAAGACTTACTATTATCTTCCTGGCTCTGGTAATCGTGCTGATAATGTAACCTTGACAATCAATCACGTTACTTATTACTTCGATAATGACGGGGTTGGCCATATCCTTCGATAGTCATTTACAAGTGACTATGGTCAATTACCCAACACAAAAGGAAGTCGACCAACTGTCAACTTCCTTTTTCATATCATCAATAACTGTCATACAAACAGAACCCAATTATGAACAATTCTAAAACAATTACGATTATCTTGTAAAAAAACTTGTTTGTCATAAAAAAAGGACTATAATAAAGATAGGTGAACATGTAAGCGTTTTACTAAAAACGTTGAAAGTGTACTACAGGGGATTAGGATTAGGAACTTGGCTTTAGACTTCTAACGTCAAAATAATTTTTTATGCATGAAAACTGGTCCTTAGGCACTTTGGCATGATAATCTAAGGCTCTTTTCATACACACATCTGTCTATAATATAAAACTAGAGCTTTAGAGAGAATGCTTCAAACTAAGAGCTCTAGTTTTTTGTATTTGAAGACAGATGCCATAGGCTGGATTCAAAAATAAAACGAAAGGAGAGAAATAAAAGTATTAGGATAAATAAATAAAATCACTTGTTTCTAGATATAAATTACACAGCATAAGCATATTCTCCTTGCACACATTTGACGTGCTCGCCTATAAAATCGTCTTATGGCCATACCCTGAGAGATTTAGATATGGGGCTCAGTCGTTTTAACAGATCTTCTCACTTTTAACATTTTTCTGACGGCCTAGCTCCTTTATGTTACACACCTAAACATCGGTGTTCATTTTTGAAGGGAGTCTATTATGAATACTGAAATGAATTATCATTGGCAAATGTCAAAGAAACATGTCGTAGCACTTTCCTGTGCAACTGCTCTAGCTACTTTTACTTTAGTCGCACGCCCTACATTTGCGGATGAAGTAAAAATACCTGAAGCGACAGGCCAACCAACTGAGATTCTTGCACCTGCACAAGAAACTGTAGTAACTAATGTTGAGATCAAAGCACCTACTACAAATCCTATCTCAACTAATACTGAGCTACCTACTAGTACAAGTACGGTTCTTAGTGAAGCTCCTAGCAGTGAAGTCGCATCATCTGAATTAGCAAGCGAATCACCAGTAGAAATCACTTCTGAACAAGAAATTAGCAATCAAGATAATGAGGCCAATAAAGCTATATCTATTAAAACGGCAACTTCAGAAGCCTCTACTACAAAAACTTCGGTAGAAAAAGTCAATGAACCTATTCCTGTCGAAGAAACAAAAACACCTACAAAAAACAGTGAACAACCTGCCCCAATCGATGAAAATGAAAAGCCAGTCACACCTTCTGTAACACTTGAAAATGCACCTCATATTTCTGGTGGACATTATTATAGTGATGATAATGGTAACTGGTATTACAAGGATGCAAATGGCAAAAATCTTGTCGGGCTGAACTATGTGGATAATGTTCCTGTTTACTTTAGCCAAGACGGTATTCAAATCAAAGGTGGTTTTGCAGAGGATGGCCGATACTATGACAAAGATTCTGGTGCTCTTGTAACCAAGGCCTTTAAAGAACTCTTAACTTATATTGGTCGTGATGATATCAACAATCAAAACATCTATACTACTGATTGGTACTACCTTGATGCCGACGGACGACCACTTAAAGGTCCTCAAAATCTTGGTGGAACAAACATGTACTTCTTCCCTAACGGAGCACAAGTTAAGGGACGTTTCGCACCTGACGGACATTACTATGATAAGGACTCTGGTGCGCTTGTAACTAACAGCTTTGTCCATGTCTACAACTGGAATTTTCAAAATCAAGACGGAAATCGTGTGAATCACTTTGTCATCACCATTCCTAATAATTCAGTCGTTGGACCTAACGGTGAAAACCAATTTTTGGATATGAGTCATTACCCACTTTCTAGCAATGATTTGAATCGCGAAGATTTCTACTATTACGTAGATGACAAGGGGGATAAACTGACAGGACCTCAAACCCTAAACGGCATCCATGTCTATTTCGACCAAAATGGTAGACAACTTAGAGGTGAGTTTGAATTTGACGAAGATGGTACCGTTCATTATTACGATGCGAAAAACGGTGCACGCGCTGAAAATACCATTGTTAGAACAAATACTGGTGCCTTCAAATTCGATGCAAATGGTAATGGACATTTGATGAAACCTGGCGAAGAAATAGATACCCCCGTCACTCCTACACCTACTGTCTCCCTAGACAATGCACCACGAGTTTTTGGTGGTCACTATTATAGTGATAACGAAGGCAACTGGTACTACAAGGATGCAAACGGTAAAAACCTCATCGGTCTCAACTTCGTTGACAACATTCCAGTCTACTTTGACAAGGATGGCAAACAAGTCAAAGGACGTTTTGCAGAGGATGGTCGCTATTACGATAAAAACTCTGGTGCACTTGTAACAAAACGCTATCTTGAAACTGAAGATGGCAACTGGGTTTACGTCAATGATAAAGGTGATAAACTCAAGGGAGAACAAACTATCGATGGTGTTAAAGTCTACTTTGATGATTTCACTGGTACACAAGTCAAGGGACATTTTGCACCAAATGGTAAATACTATGACAAAGATTCTGGTGCTCTCGTAACCAATGCTTTTAAAGAAATCTTGACTTATATTGGTCGTGATGACATCAACAATCAAAATGTCTATACTACTGCCTGGTATTATCTCGATGCTGATGGTAAGCCATTAACAGGACCTCAAACCTTTGGAAATAGTCACTTGTACTTCCTTCCTAATGGGGCACAAGTCAAGGGACGCTTCGCCCCTGATGGACACTATTATGATAAAGACTCTGGTGCTCTCGTCACTGATAGCTTTGTTCATGTCTACAACTGGAATTACCGAAATCTCGATGGTGATCGCATCTTCCACTTCACTATTACCATTCCTGGAAATGATATCGTAGGTCAGGATGGACAGTATCCAAGAGAAAGTAAAGATTTAGATCGTGAAGATTTCTACTACTATGTTGATGCTAAAGGGGATAAACTGACAGGACCTCAAACCTTAAACGGCATCCATGTTTACTTCGACCAAAACGGTAAACAACTTAGAGGTGAATTCAAATTTGACGATGACGGAACTGTCCACTATTACGATGCTAAGAATGGGGCACGCGCTGAAAATACCATTGTTAGAACAAACACTGGTGCCTTCAAATTCGATGCTGACGGTAATGGACATTTGATGGGCCTTGGTGAAGTATAAGTATATAATTCAAATAACAACTATTGATATCGCATAATTACTTTGATTTAGTAATCGTTAAAAAGGAAGTCGACCAACTGTCAACTTCCTTTTTTATATCACAAATAAATATTCTCCCAATTTAAATTTTTGGGTTTATAGTACAATTCTGTATTGTTAATTAGTACTTTTGCAACACTTTTATCATTATGTTTAACTCCACAGTCTAATTCTATATTTAAAATTGAATTTGCTTTAATATTAGAAAAGTACTGAATTTCATTTTTGTCTTGTTGAAAATCGTTGAGAATATCAACAATTTCTGCAATAACGTTATTCGGAAATAATACTATTACTCTTAAGACTATCAAATTTATCTAACAGAATTCTCTCCATTATACTGTCAATAGAGTTTTTCAGTATTGACAATATTCTTTTATCGAGTAGTCCACTTTTTCAAATGTTTCATTTATTGAGTTAAACATATTAGTGCCCTCGTGTTCTATTTAAATAAAAAATAGTCTGTCTATAAAAGAATATTACAAAAATTGAAT
>ERZ772956.558-NODE-558-length-27577-cov-13.078083_pt1 | contig 27577 bp, 28 predicted proteins | sample MGYA00580683_ERZ772956 | MGnify/ENA primary metagenome ERZ772956 (study PRJEB29015, sample SAMEA2738077) | human oral metagenome | biome: human oral; feature: human-associated habitat; material: saliva | place: China | collected 2212 ... | reverse complement strand
GCTGGTACTTGATCCAATTGGTTCAAGACTTCTACTTGATAGATATTTTGTTCCAAAAGGTAGTATTCATTGACCAAGCCATGCTCTGCAGCAGGAATACCCGCATCTGTATCGAAGGTCTCATGACCCACCGCCTTAACATGGCGTTCATGGATCAAGAATTCCAAAGCTTCACGACTCCATCCTGGACTTTGTTGAACCCCATTTTCATCTAGGTTGCGCATAGCATCTTGATCTGGCCAACGTTTTGACCAATCACTACGGAAGGCGAAAAAAGCTCCTTCTGCAATTTGTCCATGTTCTGCTTCAAAGTCTAAGATATCTTGTTTGCTCAAAATAAAGTTTGGATTGGCTGAAACTTCTTTCGATTTGTCGATGACATAAAGTGGCAAGAGGAGATCCTTGAGATCAATCTCATCCAACCAACGGCCTCCTTCTACAAAGTGAATCGGTGCATCGATATGCGTTCCGTATTGACCAACTACTGTAAATTTTTGGACATGGAAGCCATCTTTCAGTGTGAAGAGGTCCTCTTGTTGCAAAGCAGGAAGAGCTGGAAAGTGTGGACTTTCTGCATTGATTTGGTGACTCAAGTCTACCCATTTTTTAGCTTGCAATTCTTTGTAAATACTAAGTAAATCTGACATAATTTATTCTCCTTTATTCGCCCCAAACTTCAGCAACAATCTCTTTGATCAAACCAATTTTCTTCCATTGGTCTTCTTCTGTCAAAATGTTTCCTTCTTCTGTAGAAGCAAAGCCACACTGGGTAGACAGATAAAGATTTTCTAAAGGTACATACTGACTCGCTTCTTTAATACGAGCAATGACCTCGTCCTTGTTCTCCAATTGACCACTCTTAGACGTCAAAAGCCCTAGGACCACTCCTTTTCCAGGTGTTACTTCTGCAAGTGGTTCAAAACCACCGGCACGATCGGTATCAAACTCAAGGAAATAAGCATTCACTGCTTCTTCTCCTAGAAGTTCTTTTGCGATCGGCGCATAACCACCTGATGAAGCCCAAGTCGAATGGAAGTTTCCACGACAGACGTGCGTATTGACCGTCAAACCAGCAGGAACATGTTGGTAAACATCGTTGTTAAAGATCAAGAAGAGATCAGCGAGTTCCCGACGAACCTCATCTTTTGACTTGCCTTGAGCAGCTCCCCAAGCCGACAAAAAGTTATCGTCTACCAAGACACCCCAAGTACAGTCATCTACTTGAAGCGTTCGAAGTCCCGCATCGTAGAGATCTTGAATCACTTGGAGATAGGCTTGCTTGATATCTTCACGAACAGCTGCGAAATCAGGATAGATGGTATTCAGTTGCTCCACATGTTCTGCATCACGGATCAATTCAAAATAGAATTGCGCGGGTGCTGGAATGGTGTATTTAGCTTCTACTCCTTCCACATCTGCCACAAGGTCTCGTAAGAACTTGTAATGCTCTACAAAAGGATGGTTGTCTCCCGTAATTTTCCCAACGACAAGAGCTGAGTCAGCCTTGGTAGTTTCATCATGAAAATGATATCCCTCTGACGCCTGGACATGATCAATGCCACCCAAGCCCCAGAAGAAATCCAAGTGCCAATAAGCTCGGCGGAATTCCCCATCTGTTACTGATTTGAGACCAGCCGCAATTTCCTTTTCAACAAGGTCACGAATAGCCTGATCTTCTACTTTTGTTAAGTCAGCCTGACTGATTTTTCCAGCTGCGAAGTCTTCACGAGCCTGAACCAAAGCTGCTGGACGAAGAAATGAACCAACATGGTCTACGCGATATGGTGCATGTGTATGTGTCAAGACGAGTCCCTCTTTCCTATAAGTTTTACATTAATTCATTAATGCAACCATTATAGCAGTCTAACACTTGACAAACAAGGGGTTACGTTAATCTAATATCCTTGATCTCTTTATAGTTTTAGACTATAACAAAAAGAAATCCTTGAAGGACCTCCTTTTGTTATTTATTTTTGAATGCATCGAGCATGACTTGAAACTCTTCGTTCGTTAGTGTAATCCCTTTGCCCATCTTTGTATGGTCTGGACTCCAGGTGCGAAGATCATACTTAGCAGGAGCACCGTTAAAACTTACACGGTTCAATTCTTTGGTCCACCCTTTGTCATTTTCGGACAAAACCAATAAATGCTCCTCAATTTGAAATGAAAATTCTGCCATTTCCCGACTCCTTTCTTGCTTTCTCATCTCTATTATTCGTAAATCATTTACAAAATCACGGAAATTATCTATAATATATTGTATCAAGTTATGGAGAATTTAGCTATGAAAAAATTTCTCGAGATCGTTAAAGACCGAGCAAATGAGTTTTTCAATGGAAAAGTCAGTGCCCCTCCCCCATTAGAAAACGAAAGAATTATTGAAATTATTCAACAAGCATTGCGAAAAAAGCAAGGGGTTCATGTTATTTTTTCAAATAAAAGTTTTACGGGCGACATTGTCAAGTTTGACCAGGAGCGCCGACAACTGATCGTCAAAAATTTCAAGAAGAGTATGTCGACCATTATCCGAATTTCTGAGATCCAGAAAATCAGTTTGGTTCCCAACAATATTCGCATCGCCCAACAAAAAGGAGAGGTTTAACCCTCTCTTTTTTTCTTATGCTCGAACAGTTTTACTTGCACCGTCTTTGGAGTAGAGATTGATCAAGCCTTCTTGGCAAGAACGAATCATATCTCCTGGTTTGACTTCTTGAGGTACGGTGATGGTTAAGAGCTCCATCGGATTTGGTGCACGATCAATCTTCACTCCGTCCTTGTCATGCAAGTCTTGGATCTGGCATTCAAAATGACGGAAACCTGGTCCATAGAATTCCACCTGGTCTCCTTCATTGATGACATTCCGCTGACGAATGGTCGCAGTCATGGTAGATGGATCAAAATCAACCACTTCTCCTACAAATTTATATTGAGGAATCTTGCGACGAGCGCCAAACAATTGTTCATTTTCTGTCGGAGTTTGGTAGTAGAAACCTGTCGCCAATTCACGTTGGGCAACCTTCCACAATTCATTGATCAAATCTTCCTTGATGGCATAAAAGGCCTCTGGGCTTTCCATATAAGCATCACAAGCTGCCTTGTAACAGTTGGCAACCGTTGATACATAATGGACAGATTTCATCCGACCTTCGATCTTCAAGCTATCAACCCCATTATCAATCATGTCTGGAATATTCTCGATCATACACATGTCCACGGCTGACATAGAGTATTCTTCTGGGACCTGCCCTTTGATACTCTTACGTTCTTGGCCGAAAGGCATGTCGTAAAGGTCGTATTTCCAACGGCAAGATTGAGAACAGCCACCACGGTTGGCATCACGATCTGACATGTGATTTGAAAGGGTACAACGTCCAGAATAGGAGATACACATAGCTCCATGAACAAAGGCTTCAATTTCAAGGTCTGTACGCTTACGGATTTCAGCCAACTCTTCCATGGATACCTCGCGAGCCAATACAACACGGGTCAAGCCATATTCTTTCCAGAAATGGAAGGTCTCCACATTGGTTGCAGAAGCTTGCGTAGATAAGTGGATATTGAGGCCAGGTGCATAAGTTGCACAAATTTCAATCAAGGCCGGGTCTGATACGATCACAGCATCAAGCCCCATATCTCGCAATTCACGGAACCACTCACCGGCTCCTTGTTCATTTCCTTCATGTGTTACCATGTTCGAGGCTACGTGGACATCGACTCCACGCGCATGAGCGTATTCAATTCCCTCGCGTAGTTCGTCCATAGTAAAGTTTCCTGCACGGCTTCGCAACCCATAGGCTTGTCCACCAACGAACACAGCGTCTGCCCCGTAATTAACGGCGACTTTTAATTTTTCTAAGGTTCCAGCAGGTACCAAGACCTCTGGACGTTTTTTTGTATTTGTCATTTTTTCTCCAATTTACAAGATTGTCGATATGATGAATGGCTCCTTCGTTCCCTGAAAAAGGAAAACTCACAAACGAAGAAGCTGCTACTTTTTCCATTATTTTACACGATCTGGCTCATAATCGTAGAAACCAGTATCCAAACCACGATTAGCTGGATGCAATTTGCGAATCTCTTCATCAAAGAGATAGGCTTGATCTTGCGTGAAGGTTCCATTTTGAATCAAATCACGTGCCTTGATAAAGTACTCTGTAATCTTAACAAAGTTCTCACCCGGACAGTAGACCCCATCAAGTTTCCAATGATCATAACCATGATCCACCAACTCTAACAATTTGGTCATCATGTTCAAATCATTATTTGAAAAAATATGGGTCCCATGTTTGTCCTCGTAAACCGAATAATGAGAATCTGGATCTCCCGGTTCTGCTAGGAACAAATCACGATCTTTGGTCACAGACTCCTCTGTCTTAATAAAATTGTAATAATTCTGAAGAAGAGGACGCTTCGAATGGTGAATAATGCTAGCACCGTAAACCAATACTTCTGCTGGGATTTGAAGATTTTCAGCCATTACAAATAATTCAGCAGACGGAATTTCACGGGCCAAAACAGCCTCAGAAGCTCCTGCTTGTTTCCCCCAGAAGTTGATCTGGCGACTAGAGGTTACCATAGTAGAAGCATCGTAGATGGTTTTGAAGGGATAACCATCTCGTTTCAAAACATAAAAAACGCCCGCATCTCCGACAGTAATATAATCAGCCTGAATTTCCTTTAGAAAATCAAGGAAAGGCTTGATTGAATCCATCATTGATTGGTGCATCAGTGCATTTACAGCTACTGTCAATTCTTTGCCAGCAGCATGGACCAGTTGTGAAATTCGATTTATTTCGTCATAGCTTAAAGTTTGAGGCAATCGTAATCCATAGTCTTTTTCGCCGACATAGATCCGGTCAACCCCTGCATCAATCAAGGCTTGCGCTTGCTCAACACTCTCTGCTGTTGCTGTTATAATAATATTTTTCATAGATCCATTATAACAAAAAATCCGAAATTCTAGAAAAATATATTCATTTTGTAAAATTTGTAACATTTTTGTAACATTTATAAAGCTGAATTCATGATAGAATAATAGAGAACTGTTAGGAGAGAGAATATGCCCGTAAGAAATTTAAGACACTATGACGAAGAATTCGATTATATCGAATTAACGAAACAAACCCAAGAATCCCCTATTCAGGAGTACGCCCCTGAAGCTGAACCCGCACCTCAATTAAGTGAATTGCTATATTTTTTAAATATCGCTGTTTTCTGTGTGCTGACGGTTGTATTTAGTTTTATCTTTTTAGCAACGAAAATGAATACCTTCTTTGCGTTTGCCTTAGCTATTGGTTCTAGCTTTGCTAGTATCCAAGGATTTAGAATTTACTACAATAAAAAGAAAAAATAAAAATCAGGTTTGCCTGATTTTTTTGTTATACTCGAAATTTTCTAAACAGAAATAGTAGTTTAAGCAGTCTATGGTAGCGATGGCCATCTACTCTTTACAACAAATCTAAAAAGAGGCTGGGACAAAAGTCCTAGCCTCTCAATTGTCTTTGGATTGTCGAGCAAGACGCAGTGGTTGAGTGGACTCTACTACGCTGATTTCATCAGCTTTTACAGCCCTACTCCACTGTGCGGAGGTGGGACGACCAAATCGAATTCTAACGAATGACCGATTTCTGTCCCACTCTTTTTTAATTATTCGTTTCCTTCTTCTACTGCTTCTTCAGACTCTTCTTCATCTAAATCTAGAACGATGTCCTCTGATTCTGTTTGCTTGCGAATAGATTGAACCAACTCATTGCCACTAAGATTTTCTTTTTGAATCTTATCTTTAAATGAATGATAAACTTCTTGTGACTTTTCAACCACATCTTGTGTCTTTTCTTTAACAGATTCCAAAACAGTTCCTGTTGTAATTTCTCCAGAACCCACTTTTTCTTTGGTTTGTTGAATCACTTCAACTGCTTGTTTTGAAACATCTTTAGCAGTCTGTTTAACCGATTCATGCACTTCTTGAGGATCTTCTTGATAGTCTTTTACAAAGCGCACAACTTTTTTTGTGACTTTCTTACCTTGCTCTGTTGACAAATAGTAGGCTGCTGAAGCCCCTGAAATCACACCAATTAATAAACTAGATAAACGTCCCATATTTTTCCTCGATTCTATTTAAATAATTTTGAAGCCATCCGAATAGCTTTTAGGCCCATAGAAGCTTTTACAGTTTTCCCACCAGCTGATACAGCTTTGACACTCAATTGACGCGCTTGGTCATTTAAATCTGAGACAGACTCTGAAAGATCTGCTACAGCTGTAAACAAGGGGTCGATCGTTGCCACTTTTTGATTCAAATCATCCGTTAAAACATTAACTTTTGCCAATAGATCATTGGTCTGATGTAAGGTGACATTGACATCTGATGTTAAGACTTGGATGGTCTTTTGCGTCTCATCTACGACTTTTCCAATCTTTGAGAGGAAGAAAATCAGGTAAATGACTAAGGCTACTAAGGCAAGGCCTAAGAGGCCGTATGCAATTTCAATAAACATATGTTACTCCTTTTCTTCTACATAATAAGGGGCTTTTTTGCGCTGTTGATAAATTATAATAACGAGTCCAACTAGAATTAGAATCATCGATAACCATTGAGAAACTCGGAGACCTGCGAACATCAAGCTGTCCGTCCGCATTCCTTCGATAATCATTCGCCCAAAACCATACCAAATGAGGTAAAAGGCTGTGATTTCACCTTGCCTCAAAAAATGAGGTTTTCTGCGAAGGAGCAAGATCAAGACAAAGCCGAGTAAATTCCAGCTGGATTCGTATAGGAAAGTTGGCTGACGGTAACTACCATCTATATACATTTGGTCTCGGATGAAAGTTGGTAAGTAGTTAAGACTTTTGACAGCAGCCCCATACGCTTCTTGGTTAAAGAAGTTTCCCCAACGACCAATACTCTGTGCAATCATGACGCTTGGAGCCGCAATATCTAAAAAATCAATTGGCTCAATGAAGCGTCTGCGAGAAAATAGATACAAGACCAAGGCCCCAGTTAAGAGACCGCCATAGATCGCGATCCCTCCATTCCAGACTGCAAAGATCTCATCAAGATGCCGACTATAATAGGCCCATTCGAAGATAACGTAATAGAGCCTAGCTCCGACAATCGCTAGTGGAAAAGCAATCAGGATGAAATCAATGATATCATCGGGATTAATTTTTTTTCGAGGTGCCTCTTTCATGGAAAGATAAACGGCTAGAATCAAGCCAGAGACAATACAGATCGCATACCAGCGAATACTGATCGGACCTAATTGAAGTGCTACTGGATTCATTCCTTCACCTCATTTTGACTGATCAAGTGGGACAAACGTTCTTCAAAGGTTTTAGTGGCATCGTAGCCCATTTGTTTTGCCCGAACATTCATGGCTGCTGCTTCAATCACGACAGAAATATTTCGACCTGTCTTCACTGGAATGCGAATACGAGGAATGGTTACGCCACCGATTTCCAACTCTTCTGCATTGTTACCAAGACGATCATAAACTTGATCCTTGGCATAATTTTCCAGGTAGATGGCGATTTGAACTTGTGAAGAATCCTTCACAGCGCTCGCACCATATAGACTCATGACATCGATAATCCCGACACCTCGAATCTCTATTAAATGGCGTAAGATCTCAGCTGGTTCTCCCCAAAGGGTCACCTCATCTCTTGCATAGATATCGACTCGGTCATCTGCTACGAGACGATGACCTCGCTTGACAAGTTCCAAACCTGTCTCACTTTTCCCGATCCCGCTATCTCCTTGGATCAAGACCCCCATCCCATAAATATCCATCAGAACACCGTGGACACTGGTACGTTCTGCCAAACGGCTATCCAAATAACTGGATAACTCCCCAGACAAACGACTCGTCGCAACATTGCTCTTTAAAATGGCTAGCTGCTTCTCTTCAGCAGCCCGTAACATTTCTTCTGGAATTTCTAAATTCCGCGCTACAATGATGACAGGTGTCTCTGGCTGGAACATCTTGCGCAAGACCTGATGACGGTTGTGAGAGCTCATCTTCACCAAATAGGACCATTCTTTCATTCCTACAAGCTGAATCCGCTCAGGTGTATAATAGTCGAAATAACCCGTCATCTCAAGACCGGGACGTGAAATATCCGCAGTCGTAATTTCCTTGTTTAAGAGGTTATCATCCCCATAAACAACTGAAAGACGAAGCTTTTCCTGTATATCGCGAACAGTAACTGCCATATCATTCTCCCTTTTCAAATTCTCCTTCTATTATAGCAGATTTTCTCTTCAGACGAGAGACTGAAGTATCATTTGAAAGAACCATTTTATCCCATTTTTCAATAAACAAAAAGAGGCCAAGACAAAGGTCCCCGGCCTCTATGAAATGATGGTAATAGATGAGAATACTCTAGCTCTCAGCCTTGCAAGAACTCTTTGATCATGGATTTGATTCCGGTAGAAACTGCATAGACCACCGCATTTGAAGGAAATGCGATCAAGCCGAGCATAAAGGTGTCAGGTCCTCCTCCCAACAAGGACAAAACCAGGTACAAAATCGGCAGAAATAAAATCGAAAACCGATAAATTTGTGGCTCTCTTGCCCTTTCTGTTGACAGAAACAAGAGGTAGAAGAGACTATTCCAAATACCCAGTGGAAAAAGGGTCATTCCGATAAAAACTGTTCCAACTCCTTCACCAAAAACACGATTCCAAATGAAAAACTGTCCTATAAAACTAAAGAAGAGATAGAGAATAAAAGCAAGGTAATAGAACTTCTGCTTCACCCGAATCTCCTTTTAGAAAAACGGACTATCATTCTGATCATGGATGGGTTCTGCCTCTTTTCTTCGACGAGGTCGAGGACCATAGTCAAATATTTCCTGCTCCTCCTCTTCCTTATAAGGTAAGGTCGTATCTAGCAGCAAGTAGATAATCACACCGATAAAGGCATGTGAGACCGTGAAGAGAATAAACAAGAAGCGTAGCAGAGTTACACTCAGCCCAAATTTATCAGCTAGGCCAGATAGCACACCTGAAACCAGGCGGTGGCGTTTTAATTTGTAAAATGATGATGTCATATAATTTTCCTCTTTCTAGTTAGACCTATTGTAACAGAGTCTAACTGGAATGAGATCCGCCTAAAGACCGATTCTCACGCCTGCCTCATTTGAAGGAATTGCAGGCGACCACGACAGCGACCGCAAGCATATTTCTTCAGATCGATTTTTCGCTTTCGCCTATACTCTTGGCCACAATGAGAACATCGGTAGAGATAACTGCGCTTGACACGTCCGGCCTTCTCTGGAAGAGGTGGCGTGAAACGAAGTCCATCCACTTGCTCAAGGAGCTGTTTAAAGGCTGGATCTTTGTGACGATAGCCTTTTCCTTGATCGTAAAGATGGTAATGGCAGAGCTCATGGCGAACAATTTTCCGAAAGGTCTCTAATCCGAAAGCCTGGTAAATCTTTGGGTTAAAATCAAAATGTCGATCCTTAGGAAAGAAACGGCCTCCGGTGGTTTGCAGACGCGAATTCCAAACTGCTTCATGGCGAAATTCCCTCCCAAAATCTTCCAGGGATACCTGGCGTACATAGTCAGTCAGATTCATTTGGAGCTACCAAACTGAGGTTGACTTTTTCACGTTCCACGTCAATCTTCTTCACCCAAACTGTTACCAAATCACCTACTGAAACGACCTGACTTGGATGCTTGATGAATTGCTTGCTCATATGGGAGATATGAATCAAGCCATCCTCGTGAATGCCAATATCGACAAAGGCTCCGAAATCAACCACATTGCGCACAACCCCTTCTAATTTTTGGCCAATGTGGAGGTCTTTAATATCCAAGACATCCTGACGGAGCACTGGTGCATCAAAAGAATCCCGTAAATCACGACCTGGTTTTAAGAGATCAGCGATGATATCTTTCAGAGTTTCCGGCCCCAGTTCTAGCTGGGTCGACATTTCCTCTATATTGACCGCTTTTAATTTTTCTTGAGCAGATTCGTCGAGTTCGGTAATCCCAAGGAGTTGAAAAAGTTTTTCAACTTCCTGGTAACTTTCGGGGTGGACGCCAGTGTTGTCCAAGATGTTTTTACTTTCAGGGATGCGCAAGAATCCTGCAGCCTGCTCGAATGCCTTGGCCCCGAGGCGAGGGACTTTTTTAATCTGTGCTCGTGAGATGATCATCCCTTCTTCTTCCCGGTATTTGACGATATTTTCAGAGATGGTTTTATTCAGTCCGGCTACATGCGCTAAGAGAGAGGGACTAGCGGTATTGATATTGACGCCAACTTGGTTGACCACGGTATCCACAACAAAATCCAAACTTTCTGTCAATTTTTTCTGATTGACATCGTGCTGGTATTGGCCGACACCGATTGATTTGGCATCGATTTTCACCAATTCTGCCAAGGGGTCTTGCAGGCGACGGGCAATGGAGATGGCCGATCGTTTTTCAACAGTTAGCTCTGGGAACTCATGACGGGCCAACTCACTTGCCGAATAAACAGACGCTCCACTTTCATTGACGATGACATAGCGGACCCCTGGATGGTCATGAAGCACTTCAGCGACAAAGGCCTCGCTTTCACGACTGGCGGTTCCATTTCCGATTGCAATAATCTCTACGTCAAACTCCTTGATCAAGGAGGACAACTCTTTCTTAGCCTGCTCGATCTGAGCTGGTTTTGCAGGGGCAACTGGATAGATAACCTGGGTGGCAAGCATTTTGCCTGTCTCATCGACAACCGCTAATTTAGCACCGGTCCGAAAGGCTGGGTCAAATCCAAGAACCACGCGCCCCTTTAACGGAGGAATGAGCAATAGATTCCGTAGGTTTTCAGAGAACAATTGAATGGCTCCATCTTCTGCCACTTCTGTCAATTCTGTCCGAATCCGACGTTCGATCGCAGGTACAATTTTTTTCTTGACTGCTTGTTGAATCACCTCATCGACATAAGCATTTTTGGTTTTAAAACGAGCTTCAAAGATGCGAATGATGCGATCCAGATGATGCTCAAATCCAACTTTGAGAACGCCTAATTTTTCCCCACGATTGAGAGCCAGGGTCCGGTAGCCCTGCATACTCTTGATCTTCTCAGAAAAATCATAGTAGATTTCAAAGGTTCGCTTAGGGTCTAAGGTTTCATCCTTTAGTGTTGAGGTCATGAGGGAATGCCTCTGAATTTCTTGATAAGTCAGGGCCCGCAATTGGGTGTCCTCTGAAATAGCCTCTACCAGAATATCCACTGCACCAGCTAAAGCCGCTGTTTCGGTCGGGAAGGTCTCGCAGATAAATTTCTGCGCCTCTGCTTCCAAATTTGGACTATTTTGCAGAATAAGGCGCGCCAAGGGGTAAAGACCTGCTTCACGGGCAATCGTGGCCTTGGTCCGCCGTTTTTCCTTATAAGGAAGATAAAGCTCTTCGACATCTGCTAATTTTTCAGCAGCTTCAATGGTCTGCTTAAGCGTATCCGTCAACTTGCCTTGTTCTGCGATCTTAGCTAAGACGGTTTCCTTCCGTTCAGCTAGGGCCGTTAAGGATTTGTCTCGATCAATAATAGCCTTGATGGCAACCTCATCTAAATTTCCTGTCAGATCTTTTCGATAGCGGGCAATAAAGGGAATGGTCGAGCCTTCTGCTGTCAGACTCAATACGGTATCGATTTGTTTTAAGCTAACGCCCAATTCCTGGGCTATTTTTTCATATTTATCCATAGCTTCTATTATAGCATATTTTAGAGTATACAAGGCCCCTACCACCCCATTCTAGTGTCTGTTTCAGGGCCAGTCTTTCTCCCTTCTATGCTCCATTTCCCCCATGGTCTTTCCTTTTTGTTATAATGATAGAAAAGAAAAAAGGAGACCCTAAAATGGCTATTAAATTTTCTAAGACAGATGATCTTGATAAAATGTTTGAAAACTTTGCAAGTTTTCCAGATGTAGAAAAAACAGTTGAATTCCCCCAAGAAAAAAAGGAAGCAGAAACTGCTGCAACTAAAGATGCAAAGAAGGCTAAATAATGGCATTTTTTCAACATCTTCCCTCTAGCGTCTTGCAGGCTGGGGCTATTTTTCTCTCGATTATTATCGAGGCCCTGCCCTTTGTCTTGATAGGAAGTATCATTTCAGGAATGATTGAGGTGTATATTACACCTGAGAAGGTTTATCGTTTCCTTCCCAAAAATAAATTTGGGCGGATCTTCTTTGGGACCTTTATCGGCTTTATCTTTCCTTCCTGTGAATGCGGAATTGTTCCCATTATCAATCGCTTTCTCGAAAAGAAAGTCCCAAGTTATACCGCTGTTCCCTTTTTGGTGACAGCACCGGTCATCAATCCCATCGTTCTCTTTGCGACTTACTCAGCCTTTGGGAATTCTGTCAAGATGGCCCTCTACCGCGCCCTTGGTTCCCTACTTGTCGCAACAGTGCTAGGGATCTTCCTTGGCTTTATTCAGACAGATTCGATCCAAAAAGAAGATCGCAAGCCTGTGCATGAACATGATTTTAGCGATTTGAGCAAAAGTCAAAAGCTATTTCAAGTCTTGGTTCAGGCGATTGATGAGTTCTTTGATACAGGACGCTACCTAGTATTTGGTTGTCTTTTTGCAAGCCTGGTCCAAGTCTATGTCCCAACACGGATCCTCACCTCGATCAGTGCGACACCGGTTATTGCTATTCTCCTCCTTATGGTCTTGTCCTTCCTCCTCTCACTTTGTAGCGAGGCAGACGCCTTTATCGGCTCCTCTCTTCTGAGTAGTTTTGGAGTAGCGCCGGTGCTGGCCTTTCTGGTGATTGGACCTATGCTTGATGTCAAGAATCTCCTCATGATGAAAAATTATCTCAAGACCCGTTTTATCTGGCAATTTATCGGAATTGTCTGTGGAGTTGTGCTCCTATACTCTTGGATTGTGGGGGTAGCTTTATGATACGATTTTTGATCTTAGCAGGTTATTTTGAGCTCACCATGTATCTTCAATTATCCGGCAAGCTCAATCAATACATCAACTTACACTATTCTTACTTGGCTTATATTTCCATGTTTTTGTCCTTCGTTTTAGCTCTTGTGCAGCTGATTATCTGGGTCAAACAAATGAAAATCCATAGTCATCTATCCGGCTTATGGGCAAAAGTGGCCAGTATCTTCTTGCTCTGTATTCCTTTATTTGTCGGTTTATTTTTTCCAACAGTGACGCTGGATTCTCAAACTGTCTCTGCCAAAGGCTATCACTTCCCAGTGGCAGCAGGTTCTTCCAAAGAAATCCAACAGGATGAAGGGACAACAACTCAGTATCTCAAACCGGATACCAGTAGCTATTTCACTAAGTCCGCCTATGAGTCAGAGATGAAGCAGGCAGCTAAAAAATATGTTGATAAAAAGGTGATCCAGGTGACCACTGAAAATTATATGGAAGTCATGGAAGTCATTTATGATTATCCAGATCAATTTGCGGGAAAAACCATCGAGTTGACCGGTTTTGTTTACAATGACCCTAATAACAAAGACAGTCAATTCCTCTTTCGCTTTGGGATCATCCACTGTATCGCAGACTCGGGTGTCTACGGTCTTTTAACAACCGGTGCTCCTCAACATTTTGACAACAATACCTGGATCCATGCAAAAGGAACCTTGTCCATTGAATACCACAAACAGCTCAAGCAAAGCTTGCCTGTCCTCCACATCACGGATTGTCAAACCATTACAAAACCCGACAATCCTTATGTCTACCGCGTATTCTGATGGAGCTTCAGTTCATCTTATAGCAGTTCAAGTTAGAATCCAAATTGGTTTTAGCTTTTAGAACGTTGACAAACTTTTTTAGTAATATGAGTTAAGTGATTTTATTAAGAAAGAAAAATGTGTTCTAATTTTTTAATGATCAAGAAAATACCGAAACTTTCCGCCGTGAGAAAAGTGCTTGAATCATTATCACTTCAAGCACTCGGGAGTTTTGAGACCTTAGGCTCAAAACTAAGTCATGGAACTTCGAAGAAGTTCGCTGACGGCCGTACTCACTTAAGGAAAGTTTTTTAATACTTTGTTTTCAACATGAAAGCTAGAGCTTATCTATGTTCTAGCTTTTTCTATGCTTCCCTCTCAAATCCTCTAATCCCATCGAAAAATATTTCGAACAACGATTCCATCAAAGAAATCTTGCTGATTTTATGGTAAAATATGGTTAATTAAATAGAAAATAGGTACTTAAATGTCTTCAAAAGTTATTGTAACCATTTTCGGAGCTAGTGGCGATTTGGCCAAACGTAAGCTCTATCCTTCCCTTTTTAGACTCTATAAATCAGGAAATCTATCTGAAAACTTTGCGGTAATCGGAACAGCCCGTAGACCCTGGAGCAAGGAATACTTTGAATCTGTCGTGGTAGAATCCATCACAGACCTGGCAGATAGCCCTCAACAAGCCCAAGAATTCGCCAGTCATTTCTACTATCAAAGTCATGATGTGAATGATACCGAACATTACATCGCTCTGCGCGAATTGCAAAGCACTCTGGATGAAAAATACCAAACAGAACACAACAAGGTCTTCTTCTTATCTATGGCTCCTCAATTTTTTGGAACTATTGCCAAACACCTGAAATCAGAAGGGATTGTCGATGGACAAGGCTTTGAGCGCTTGATCGTTGAAAAACCTTTCGGTACAGACCTAGAAACGGCTAGTCAGCTCAACAAAGAATTGGAAGAAACCTTTGATGAGGAACAAATCTTCCGGATCGACCATTACCTTGGAAAAGAAATGATCCAAAATATCTTTGCCATCCGTTTCGGCAATCTCATTTTTGATAACCTATGGAACCGAGACTTTATTGACAATATCCAAATCACCTTTGCAGAACGCTTGGGGGTTGAAGAACGCGGTGGCTACTATGATCACTCTGGAGCTCTCCGAGACATGGTGCAAAACCATACCCTTCAGCTTTTGTCTTTGCTTGCCATGGATAAACCAGCTACATTTACCAAGGACGCGATCCGAGCTGAAAAGATCAAAGTTTTTGAGCAATTGCACAATCCAACAGATGATGAGTTAAAGAAATTCTTTATCCGTGGTCAATACCATTCAGGTACCATCGAAGGGAAAAAAGATATCTCTTATCGCAGTGAGCCCAATGTCGACCCTGAATCTACTACGGAGACCTATGCTTCTGGGGCATTCTTTGTTGATAGCGATCGCTTCCGTGGAGTTCCTTTCTTCTTCCGTACTGGAAAACGCTTGACGCAAAAAGGAACCATGGTCAATGTGGTCTTCAAGCAAACCAACTCCATCTTTGGACATAGCTTGCAACCAAATGTCTTGACCATTTATATCCAACCAAATGAAGGTTTCTCATTGAGCATCAACGGAAAAGAGGTCGGGGAAAAATTCAGTATCGCACCGATTTCCTTTGACTACGAAACAGATGCAACTGCAACTGGTGCTTCCCCAGACCCTTATGAAAAATTAATTTTCGACGTGTTGAACAATGACTCAACCAATTACAGCCACTGGCACGAAGTCCGCGCTTCATGGCAATTGATTGACCGGATCGAAAAACTATGGGCTGAAAATGGAGCACCGCTCTATGAGTACAAGTCAGGATCCATGGGACCAACTGCATCCGATGATCTCCTTGCAGACTACGGAGCAGAGTGGGTTTGGAAACCTGAACCTAAGAATTAAAGTAAGCCACCTTCGGGTGGTTTTTTGATAGCGCAAGGAAACAAAAAAGACAAATTGTCCTTCCAACAATTTGTCTTTTTCTATTCGACTTTAAATCAAGCCTTCCAAGAGACCTCTCATGAAGTTTTCTGAATGGAATGGTCCGATGTCATCGATCTTTTCTCCAAATCCAATCAACTTCACCGGGATGTCCAATTCTTCACGGATCGCAAGAACAACCCCACCTCGAGCCGTTCCATCGATCTTGGTCAAGACAATCCCTGTCACAGGCGTAATTTTTGAAAACTCTTTGGCTTGCACCAAGGCATTTTGACCGGTTGAAGCATCAAGGGCCAGCAAGGTTTCATGCGGAGCATCAGGTACCACCCGCTTGATAATCCGTCCGATTTTTTCAAGCTCCGCCATAAGGTTGTCCTTGTTTTGCAGACGACCCGCTGTATCAATCATCAGAACGTCGATGTTTTCAGCCATCGCACGCTCCATTCCGTCGAAGACGACGCTGGCAGGATCTGATTTTTCAGGACCTGTCACAACTGGAACATCTACTCGGCGTCCCCACTCTGCCAGTTGAGCTACTGCTCCTGCGCGGAAAGTATCTGCTGCCACAAGCATAACTTTTTTGCCTTCTTGTTTGTAGCGGTTAGCTAACTTCCCGATAGATGTGGTTTTACCAACTCCATTGACCCCAACAAAGAGCATGACCGTGAGACCATCTTGAAAACGAATGGCTTCATTAAATTGGCCATCCTTTTCATATAAGTCTACCAATTTTTCGATGATCACGCGCTTGAGAGCATCTGGTTTTTTAGCATTTTCCAATCGAGCTTCATAGCGCAATTCTTCGGTTAAATTAGAGGCAACTTGAACTCCAACGTCACTCATAATCAAGAGTTCTTCTAATTCTTCAAAGAATTCTTCATCGACTGAACGGAAGTTTGCAAAGAAGGCATTGAGGCGTGCTCCAAATCCAGTCCGTGTCTTTTTCAAACTACGATCATATTTTTCCTGGATGGTTTCTTGATGAGGTGCGACCTCCTCTTGAATGTCCTTCTCAGGGGCTTCCACAACTGTTTCTTCAGAAGGTGGGACTTGATCTGCTTCAGGAGCACTTGTCTCCGTGATCTCGTCTCCTAATTCTGGAGTCTGTCCTTCTTCAGGAAGGTCTCCTTCTGCTTCCCTCACTTCCGAATCGTCCAATTTCACTTCAGCAGGTTCAAAAGTATCGACCAGCTCAGATTTTTCTTCTGATACTTCCCCGGTTTCCTCTCGTTCCAGTTTCTCTTCAACGAATTCTGAACCTTCGCTCTCTTCAGTGGCTACTTCATCCGATTCGACACTTTCCATTTCAACCTCTGCTGGTTCTGGAACTTGAGAATGCTCTAGTTCTACATTGCCAGCGATAGGGGTTGCTTCTTCAAAAAGCTCTTCCGTTTGTGCTGGTTCAGAGACAACGGGTGAAGCCTCTACTACTTCTTGGTCTTCACGAGGCTCTGAAGTCACAATTTCTTCAACAAGACCTTCCTCCGACGCTTCGTCTTGAGTAACAGTTGAAACCGGCTGATGAGTGGCTGCAATCCGTGCTTTGAGCTCTTGATAGTAGGCCTCCATATCAGCGATTTTTTGTTCTTCTTTGTCATTTTGGGTAGCCGCCGGCTCCTCTTTGACAGTTTCTACAAGCTCATTACTTTCCGTCACTTCTTCAGAAGACGGAAGCACTTTTTCAGCTTCTTCTTTCTTTCCAAATAAACGATCAAATAATCCCATTTATTCACTCTCCTTTAGCACATAATTTTCAATTGCCCATGCGACAGCATCTTGGTCATTGGTCACAGGCGCGACAAGCGCTGCTACCTCCTTCACCGCTGGAACAGCATTGCCCATGGCAACACCTAGTCCAGCCCACTGGATCATAGACAGGTCATTGGCTTCATCTCCACAGGCCATGACTTGATCTGCCTCCAGACCCAAAATAGCTGCCAGTGCCTCTAAGCCCCTTGCCTTGTGAACATGTTTGGGGCACCATTCCAGCAACATTTCCCGAGATTTAAAAATTTCATAGTTTTGAAATAAGTCCGGCCTGATCTGCTTGATCGCTGCATCTAAAAAGTCTTGATCAACGGCTGTCACACACTTGTTGTAGGAAATCGTAGATGGCAGGTCTTTAAACTCTGTCTCAATAAAGTTCAGGTAGGGATTGTAATGGGAATAGAGAGACTTCCGATCGGAATGAATCTCATAAACCGTTCCCTCACTGATCGCATCCAGCGGAAGACCTAGACGAGCTGTTTCATCATGAATGATTGCGACGTCTTCTGGTGCCAAGACCACTTTTGAAAGGATTTCTCCATTATTTCGCTGGACCAAACCACCGTTGAAGGTAATCGTATACTCTTCTTTGAGGCCTGCTGTTCCCAATTCTTCTAAAAGAAAATCCATGGCTTTCAAGGGACGGCCAGTGGTTAGAACCACCTTGACACCTTGGGCCTGCGCAGCAGCGAGAGCTGCTCTATTGCGAGGAGAGATCTTCTTTTCAGAATTGAGAAGGGTCCCATCTAAATCCAGCGCAATCAAGGAAATCTTACTCATACGATTTCCTCCATGTAGCGCAGGACAGAACCAGTCTCATGAGGACCGATCACTTCTTCTGCGATAGCCAAGATTTCCGGACGAGCATTTTCTGGCGCTACAGGATGGCCTACGACTTGCATCATATGGAGATCGTTTAGGTTATCCCCAAAAGCCATCACCTGATCCATTGAGATTCCTAGTTTATCCGCTAAGGCAGTAATCGCCACTCCTTTATCGACATAATCAAGGACAATATCAATCGATTCAAAGCCTGTTGTCATCGCTTTGACACCTGGGATATTTTCATTGACCCATTGCTCTCCTTCAAGAACAAGAGCTGCATCAAAGTTGGTGGTCAATTTGAAGATTTCATCCTGAATATCTGCTAAGCTCTTTACTTTTTGAATGTTTTCATTGTAGTGTTGACTCAAGGCCAGATAGTCGGGATCCACCGTTTCTAGGACATAACTCCCTTTTTTCCCTGTCAAAAGCAGTTTATTGGGATCTGCATAAGGGGAAGATTTCAGCGCTTCAAAAACGCCTAAATAAAAGTCTTTGGCCATAGTCGCTTCGTAGAGATCTTCTCCATGAAATTCCACCACGCTGCCATTTTCAGCAATGAAAATCATTTGGTCTTCAAATCCTTTAAAGAGGGATTTGAGAGAAAGAAGGGCACGGCCACTCGCGGCCGCAAAATAGATCCCTTTTTCTTTGCAACTTGCTAACACCTTGCGCAATCGTTCTTGATCGTACTGATGTTGGTCATTTAGAAAGGTTCCGTCCATGTCCGTAGCGATCAATTTAATATCATTATTCTTCATTTTCTAAGTCTTTCAATTTTACAGAGACGATTTTAGAAACCCCAGATTCCTGCATGGTCACACCATAGATAGAATCAGCTGCTGACATGGTTCCCTTCCGGTGCGTCACGACGATAAATTGGCTTTCCTTATCAAAGCGGTTGAGGTAGTCTCCAAAACGCTTGACATTTGCTTCATCCAGGGCTGCCTCTACCTCATCCAGGATAACAAATGGAATGGTCTTGACACGAATAATCGAGAACAAAAGGGCCAAGGCAGACAAGGCTTTTTCTCCACCACTCATGAGGTTTAAGGATTGGATCTTTTTACCAGGTGGCTGCACAGAAATCTCAACACCAGCTGTTAGAAGGTCTGGCTCTGTTAGAATCAAATCAGCAGAACCCCCACCAAACATTTGACGGAAAGTAACTTTAAAGGATTCACGAATGGCTTCAAAGGTTGATTTAAAGCGTTCCTTGACTTCATCATTCATGTCGTTGATGGTAGACAGCAACATGTTTTTCGCAGCCAAGACATCCTCCCGCTGACTAGAAAGGAAATCAAAGCGCCCTTTCACCTCATCGTACTGCTCAATCGCATCCACATTGACAGGCCCAAGTGCTTTAATGTCCTTTTCGATGCTCTTGAGCTGATTTTCAGCTGCTGTAAGGTTTTCAACAGGTTTTGCCTGCTCTTTGGCTTGGTCAAAGCTTTGCATGAATTCATCGGTAATTTGCGTTAAGAGCTTGTTCAAGCGATCCGCATGCTTTTCACGCCTTGCTTCAGCCTTAGCTTGTTGGCGAATCCACTCTTCGTTATTCTTGCGCGCTTGTTCCATCTGTTCTGCAACATCTTCGGCCTGGCCTTCTAAATCATCCAGTTCAAAGCGTTTTCGAATGATTCCTTGTTCCAAGTCCGTTTTCTTGGCTTGCGCATGTGTCAATTGGTTAGATAGTTGCTCCACATCTACTGTCTGAACTTGGGCTTCGCCTTGTTCAATCAGCAATTGCAACTGATGCTCTTCTACTTCCAACTGGGCAATCGTTTCTTCCAATCGTCTGGCATCTGTTTGCTCATAGTTTTGTCGGCTCTTATATTCAGTTTGTTGCAGTCGCAGTTCTGCTAATTGCTCTTGCAGGTTTTGTACTGTTTGTTGTAGGACATCCTTGTCCGACTTCATGGTTTCAATGTCACGATTCAGTTTTTCTTTTTGAAGCTCAATCGCTGCCAATTGCTCAACCAATGATTCCAGTTCTTCTTGGAGAGATTTTGTCGCATCTGTTGCCAACTCTGACTTTAAGGCTTCTAAGAGTTCCTGAATTTCTTGCAGTTGTTCTTGGCTTTGTTGGTAAGCCAATTGGGCCCGCTGTTGCTCTAAACGCGCTTGCTCGCCTTGGCTTTGAATGGAAGCCAGGTATTCTTGCGCCTGCTTGAGTAGATTATCTTTGGTCTCTACCTCCTGCTCAGCTTCTCTCAAACTTGCGTCCAGGGTCTCCATTTCCTGCTTCAAACTATCTAATTCTGGTTTGACAAAGATCGTATTTTGGGAACGATTGGCACCACCGGCGTAAGATCCACCCGTCCGCAATTCGGTCCCATCCAGGGTCACGATCCGAACTTGATAGTTGACTTTACGAGCCGCCTCACGCGCATGCTCCGTCGTGTCAAAGATGGCCGTTACACCAAGCAAGTTTTGGAAAATCTGTTCAAAACGATGCTCATAGGTCACTAAGTCACTCGCAATTCCTAAAAATCCTGCACTGGCTTGAATCAACTCCAGATTCCGTGCGGATAGTTGACGGGCTTTGATCGTCGTTAGCGGAAGGAAGGTTGCCCGTCCTAAGCGATCGCGTTTCAAGAAATCAATCGCTCGTGTTGCAGCCTTTTCATCTTCGACAATGATCTGTTGGCTGCTAGCTCCCAGGGCAATTTCAAGCGCTGTCTGGTAGTCTTTTGAGAAGCTTAAATTCTCACTAACAGCTCCACAGATACCTCCTAGACGTTCTGCTTCTTGTAAGACGCTCTTGACGCCTGCATAGAAGTTACTATGGTTCTTTTGAATGGCTTCCAAGCTATTAATTCGTGCCCGTTTGTTTTTGCTCTCATCCATCAAATCAAACATGGCAACTTGAGCCTCTTGGTAGGCAGCTTTGGCCTGCTCCACTTTTACTAGCTGATCTTGGTATTCTGCTAGTAGGCCTTTGACACTTGCTTGTGCCTGATCCAACTCTTCCAATTGTCGGACTTCTTTTTCCTTAGCGGCTTCAAAATTTGTTTGCGCCTTGGTCAAGTCCTCTTGACGATGGCTCGATTCTTGCAGAAGCGCTTGAATCCGGCTTTCAATAGCTGTCCGCTCATTGGACTTTTCAGCCTCTGTCTGCAAGAGTGCCACATACTGCTCGCGTAGATGCTCAATGACTTGTTCCGGATCTTCTTCATAGTTGGCTAATTCTTTTTCCAACTCCTCCTGTTGCTGACGGTTTTCCGTCAGATTTTGTTGAAGCGCTGTTAAGGTCTCTTGTTTTTGAACCAGCTCTTTTTTTGCTTCTTCCAGACGCGCCATGACAGCATCTAGTCGCTCTATATTCTCCTTGCGACTATGGGCAGCTTGGCTTGATTGCAGCTTAGCCACTTCGATTTGCTTTTCCAAATCGCTGATCAAACGAGTGACCTCAAGCAAACTTGCCTGATCCTCAGCTAAGCTCGCATCCAACTGATGGCGAGCTTTCTTGATGCGTACATTGTCTTCTTCTAATACCTGACGACGTTGGTAATAGGAGGCCAACTGTTCTTGAATAGCTTTTTCTTCTTGATCAGCCTTTTCATAAAGGTCCTTTGTCAGATGGACTTGAGCGACCAAAACGTCCAGTAAGAGAACCTGCCGTTCTTGGTCTAATTCCAAGAAGCGGCGAGCAACAGTCGCTTGCTTTTCAAGAGGTTGGATTTGTCCCTCTAATTCATAGAGGATATCCTCCAGACGGTCCAGATTTTCCTGGGTTTGATTGAGCTTGGTCTCCGTTTCTTTGCGCCGCGTCTTAAATTTCAAGACTCCGGCAGCTTCTTCAAAGATGGCCCGGCGTTCTTCCGGTTTGGAGTTGAAAATCTCCTCTACCCGACCTTGAGAAATAATGGAGAAGGAATCCCGTCCCAAGCCCGTATCCATGAACAAATCATGAACGTCTCTGAGACGCACCTTCTTGCCATCGATCTTGTACTCGCTGTCTCCCGAGCGATAAATATGGCGTTCGACCCGAATTTCTTTCCCTGCCTGCTGGATAAAACCATCCTGATTATCTAAGACAACTGTGACACAGGCATAATTCAGAGGCTTACGCGCTTCTGTCCCTGCAAAGATGACATCGGGCATCTTGCCCCCACGTAGACTCTTGACACTTGATTCGCCCAGAGCCCAGCGCAAACTCTCTGTGATATTTGATTTTCCAGATCCATTAGGCCCGACAACGGCAGTGACCCCTTTGTCAAATACGACCTTGGTCTTATCCGCAAAGGATTTGAATCCTTGGATTTCAATCTCTTTTAGATACATGAACCATCATTCCTCGTTTCAACTGCATTGCGAGCTGCTTCCTGCTCCGCTAATTTCTTGGAGCGACCATGACCGTGACCTAGGACTTTGCCGTTCACCAACACTTCCACTTCAAACTCCTTTGCATGAGCGGGGCCGGACTCGCTGACCACTTGGTACTGGATCTCCACATCTCCATGAACCTGCAACAGTTCTTGCAAACGGGTCTTGTAGTCAATAACTTGGGAAAATTGACCCGTTTCAACCTTGGGAATCATGACCTGATAGACAAAGCGCTTGACCGCTTCCACTCCTTGATCCAGCAACAAAGCACCTAAAAAGGCTTCAAATAAATCGCCAAGAATCGTATCGCGGTCCCGACCGCCTGATTTCTCTTCGCCTTTGCCGAGTTTGATATAACGGTTAAATTGGCAATCCCGAGAAAAACCAGCCAAACTTTCTTCACGGACAATCATGGAACGGAATTTAGACAAATCTCCCTCAGGTCTGTTTGGGTGTTCCTTATACAAATATTCGGAAATAACTAATTGAAGAACAGCGTCTCCTAAAAATTCCAAACGTTCATTATGTGAAATTTTTAAGAGGCGGTGCTCATTGGCATAAGAGGTGTGTGTAAAAGCTGTATCTAATAAACTGCTATCTGAAAAAACGATCTGAAACCGTTCCGATAACAGGGCTTGTAATTTCTCCATAGGAAGCCTACTTTCTAATAAATTCATACTCTTAAGTATACCAAAAAAGAAGCACGAACGCACTTCTTTTCCTAGTTCTCAGGCTTGATTTCTCCAATTTTAATCAGGATTATCCTCTGTTGGTTTTTCAGGCTTATTGGGAATCACTTTTAAGAGATAAAAGGTGATAAAAATCGTCAAAGCCCCTAGAGCAAGCTTCACCCAAATAATGGGTGCCAGATAGATGGAAATGCCCATCAGAATGTAGATCTGAAGCAGGATCCATTTCTTCCGCTCTTTGGCAATCGATTTGGTCTCTCGATAATCTGCAACATAGGTCTGATAAAGCTTGGTTTGGTAAAGCCAAGTTTCAAAGCGTTTAGAACTTTTGGCAAAGCAAGCCATAGACAGCAATAAAAAGGGGGTTGTTGGCAAGATTGGTAACGGAATCCCTATAATTCCTAATCCCAAAGATACAAAACCAACTATAAGATATACAAGGCGCATTGTTCTCTCCTTTACATGATCTGTGCTTCGTATCAGTCTACAGCACTTACATCTGACATTTGAAGCGTCATCTTAGATGGGTCTGACATTTCATTCACAATCCCCATTTGTTCCTCGTTCAATGGTAGTAAGATCAGAGTTGCTGAATGAGAAGGTAATTCACCACTATCTTTAATGAAATAGCTCACCTTTTTATTCTCAAAAATAGTCTTGCTATCATAAGACCAAGTAATTGAAAAATTCAAATCTTTCTTGATATCTACATCTGTCTTATTGACCAACATGAGTGCTGCTCTACCATCTGAAACAGCCCCGGTAAAATAAATCGCCATATGACCTTCACTACCAACTTCAGGATGTTCCTTGACCAATTTTTTCCCTAATTCAATAAGATCAGACGTCTTTCCCTCATATTGAGGCGCTACTACAAATTTCAATCCTTTTTCCTCTTTAATAGACGAGGAAGTATTTGTAGTTTGCTTAGTTTTGCTTGCGGTTGACTCCTTTGTCTCTTGCTTAGGCTGACTGCAAGCTGTTAACACAACTATACCTGCCAGTAATACCATCATCTTTTTCATATTTTTCTCCTTTTCTGTGATTTGCGCAGTATGAGTATCACTCAGAATTCGGTCATTACTATGATACCGGAATTTATAGTAAAGAGCAAATTCTTTACTAGTTGTAGTTTTCCTCCAATAGGCATATAAAAAAACCACTCGTAGGTGGTTTTCATCTTATATCTTCGTCAAAGGGGTTGCGGTGTCTGGGGATGTATCCAGCACTTCAAAATCATGACCGACAGCTAGATCTGCTCGAGCCAATTGATTGACCATGGTCATATGAGCCAATTCTTTGATATTGTTCTCTTTTGACAAATGCCCCAGATAAATCTTCTTGGTGCGATTTCCCAAAGTTCGGATCATGGCATCTGCCCCGTCTTCATTGGAAAGGTGTCCCAGATCGGATAAAATCCGCTGCTTGAGACGCCAGGCATACGAGCCGGCTCGAAGAATCTCTACATCGTGGTTGGACTCAATCAGATAGCCATCTGCATCAGCAACGATTCCTGCCAAGCGATCACTCACATAGCCCGTATCCGTCAGCATGACAAAGCTCTTGCCATCCTTCATAAAGCGATAAAATTGAGGGGCTGCTGCATCGTGACTAACCCCAAAACTTTCGATATCGATATCACCAAATGTCTTGGTTTTGCCCATCTCAAAAATATGTTTTTGAGCATCATCGACCTTGCCTAGATACTTGGTGCCTTCCATGGCCTTCCAAGTAGCTTCATTAGCATACAGATCCATCCCATATTTCCGCGCTAAAACACCCACACCATGGATATGGTCTGAGTGTTCGTGCGTAATTAGAATGGCATCTAAGTCTTCTGGTTTGCGATCAATTTCAGCCAATAGCCCCGTAATCTTTTTCCCTGAGAGCCCTGCATCAATGAGCAGTTTTTTCTTTGGTGTCTCAAGGTAGAAAGAATTTCCACTAGAGCCTGAAGCTAAAATACTATACTTAAATCCCTTTTCTGTCATTGACTCCTTATTCTTCCTCTTCTGTATCCCAGTCGTCTTTAATAGCATCTTTGTCGTACGGCAAGACAATGGTAAAGGTAGATCCCTTACCATATTCACTCTTGGCCCAAATAAAGCCTTTGTGTTGCTTAACGATCTCCTTAGCAATGGCTAAGCCCAGACCAGTCCCACCTTGGGCCCGGCTACGCGCCTTGTCCACTCGGTAAAAGCGATCAAAAATCCGTGGCAGGTCTTTCTTCGGAATCCCCAAGCCCTCATCTGAGATGGAGATAATCAACTGGGCATCTGTGGTTTTCATCCCTACCTTGATTTTCCCACCATCGGGTGAATATTTGATAGCATTGTTCAAGATATTGTCAATCACCTGGGTCATTTTATCCGTATCAATTTCAACCCAAATCGGGGTGATGGGATATTCACGGATTAGTTCATACTTTTTGGAACCTTCATTCGATTGACTCTTGATCTTATCAAACCGGTTTAAAATAAAGGTAATAAAAGCCGTAAAGTTGGTCAACTCGATATCCAACTGACTAGTTTCATTATCGATTCGTGACAAGCTCAAAAGATCGGTGACCATGCGCATCATCCGGTTGGTTTCATTGAGCGAAACCTTGACAAAGTCTGGTGCTACCGGCTCTGACAAAGCCCCATCGTCCAAGGCCTCGAGATAGGATTTTACACTGGTTAAGGGTGTCCGCAATTCATGACTCACATTCGAGACAAAGAGACGGCGTTCCCGCTCTTCCTTCTCCTGCTCTGTCGTATCGTGCAAGACAGCTACCAGACCGGAGATAAAGCCAGATTCGCGACGAATCAAGGCAAAGCGCACCCGAAGACTAATGTATTCCCCATTTTCATCCTGAGAGTCAATCGTCAACTCTGGTACTTCCGTAATCAACTTCCTCAGATCATAGTCGTCTCCAATCGAGAGCAAATCAAGAATACTGGTATTGAGAACCTCGTCTGGATTGACATTCAATTGCTTGGCTGCCATTTCATTGACCATGATGATCTGACCCCGTCTATTGGTCGCAAGCACCCCATCTGTCATATAGGCTAGGATACTGGTCAGTCGCTTGGTTTCCTGCTCTAGGTTTTCATGCGTCAGACGAATAACCTCAGACAGATCATTGATACTATTGGTCATATCGGTCAGCTCTGGGCTTCCTTGCATGTCAACCACTTCAGAATAATCCCCAGCAATCAGATCCTTAATTTTAGCGTTTAGTTGTCTGAGCTTGATATTGTCCCTACGGTTCTCTAGGAGAAGCAAGGCTACCACAATGATAAACCCAACCGTAATCAGAACAAAGACAAAGTTCGACGACATGACAAATTGTTTTATTTGATCAATCATTGTTTCTCATATAATATCCGACTCCACGGCGGGTCAAGATATACTCTGGACGTCCCGGTGTGTCTTCAATTTTTTCACGCAAACGACGAACCGTCACATCCACTGTTCGAACATCTCCAAAGTAATCGTAGCCCCATACCGTCTCCAGAAGGTGCTCACGGGTCATAACCTGACCCACATGGGTCGCAAGGTGATAAAGCAACTCAAACTCACGATGGGTCAAATCCAATTCTTTATTGCCTTTTTGAACCAAGAAAGCATCTGGAAGAATGTGAAGATCTCCAATGACAATCTCAGTATCTGCTTCATTTTCAAGCTGAGGATCCGCTGCCAACTCGGAACGACGCAACAAGGCCTTCACACGCGCCTGTAATTCTCGATTGGAGAAGGGTTTGGTTACATAGTCATCCGCCCCAATTTCAAGCCCGATCACCTTATCAAATTCTGTATCTTTAGCAGAAAGGACAATAATCGGAACATTACTGGTCTTGCGAATGGTACGCGCTACTTCTAACCCATCAATCTCCGGCAACATCAAATCCAGAATAATAATATCCGGATTTTCAGCCGCAAAAACTTCTAAAGCTTCTCGACCATCAAAGGCCGTTAAAACCTCATAGCCTTCTTTCGCCATATTAAATTTGATAATATCCGAGATCGGCTTTTCATCATCAACTACTAATATTTTTTTCATCTTACATACCTGTTTCTAATGCTTCTTTTCCTAATCAATCTCTATCTTCTTATTATATCAAACTTATGCAGAAATGTGGAGCCCCAATGGCCAGACTTTCAAATAAAAGCATGAAAAAAAGACTGAGATCGTAACACCTCAATCTTTTCTTTTCTCATTATTTTTCAACTCGTGATTTGTTGGCGATATCAGCAAGAATCAAGTCTACAAATGCATCTACCGGCATGGTTTCTGTTT